>ENA-OSEO01000076-OSEO01000076.1-sediment-metagenome-genome-assembly--contig:-NODE-76-length-256257-cov-39.138695_pt1 | contig 256257 bp, 226 predicted proteins | sample MGYA00237883_ERZ534232 | MGnify/ENA metagenome assembly ERZ534232
AGAAAGACGATGGCGTTGAGGGCCTGGCGCTGCGTGGAGGCGGAGACCTTCCCCTCGGTGGCGAGGTGGGACAGAAATCGTTCGACGTCCCGGACCTGGAGCTTGTTGGGATGGGTCTTGCCGCCGAAGAACCGGATATAGCGGAGAATCCACTGGCAGTAGGTCTGCTCGGTGCGGTAGGCGTAGTGATGGTATCGGAGGACCTCCCGCACCTGGTCCATGAGCCTGAGTTTTGGGTTTGGTGTGAATCTGGGTCGTTTTTCCATAATGACCCCCATAATATCAGGATAAGTGGAAAGTTGGAGGCAGAAAGATAATACGTGGACAATGGGTCCGGCAATTTTCCAGATTTGGCGTCTAATATCAAAATAAGTGGAAAATTTGTCCGTCTATAGGGACCAATATGACGGACTATTTTCCGTCGATTGCAATGTTTAGGAGCAACCGTGGCTTTATGTAAACTTTGCGGAAACGATAAGGAACTTAGGTACTCGCACATTATTCCCGAGTTTCTTTATGCAAAGTTATATAATGACAAAAATCAACTTTTAGGAATTCATGGCCGAGGAAAACAGCGGTGCCAGCTCTTACAAAAAGGAATTCGAGAATACCTTTTTTGTGAAAAGTGTGAGCAACATTTTAACGAGTGCTGCGAGAAACCATTCAAAAAGCAGTGGATCGACGCATCGCCATTGCCTGATCCTTGGAACTTAACAAATATTCATTGGATCAAAGTTGATTACGCTACGTTCAAACTGTTTCATTTAAGTGTGCTATTTCGCGCTTCGGTGAGCTCATTGAATACCTTTCAGGAGGTTTCTTTAGGTCCCCACGAAGAAAAGTTAAGAAAGCAAATACTTGCTTGTGATGCAGGAGAATGGTGGCAGTACCCTATTATCGGATATGCAGTAATACATCATAAAACGAACGCATTAATTCATATGGTTTCAAAAGTTGAATTTTCACGGCCTAATAAAGGCGAATTAAAAGGGCTTCGCTATTACGGAATGATGTATGGCGGTGCAATGTGGCGATGCTGCGTTGGATCTCATAGAAACTCAGAATTTGAAAAGTTGGCCCTTCAGGCTGACGGCAGCATGCCTTTCGCTGCGCTACCATGGAATGAAATTTCTGTTATTCAGGAAGCAAGGCAAGCTCTCATAAGCTGAAGCTCCTAACAAGCGCGTGTACTCGGACGCGCGGAAGATCGCCGCGCGCCGGTGACCGGAACGTGTGTGCCGGGCATGGCACAGAGCTAACGAGGTGGAAGTCCTCGTGCCAGGTTTACGCAGAGCCGAAGGCTAGGAGAAGGGCAAGGGCGTCATCGTGAGGTGGGGTCTGGAGGAAGCCCAATCCGAAAGTGCGGGGCGACGAACAGGAACCGGATAAGAGGTGTGGTACACTCGGGACGAGCTGGCACGTGACAGCGAAGTCCTCCATCTGCATTGGGGTGTGCTTTATAAATCCGGCGTTTACGCGCGGAAAGTTCTGTGTCTTACCCCGGGAGATCTCTCATGTGCCCTGGGACGTCGCGTGCGACTGAAACTGGCTGAGGGTTGGGCAACCGGCCCTGACCGCATGGGAGAAGTCAGCAGAGGGTATAGTAGCTGTGGGAGAGACGGGCTGTCGCAATGAGGCAGGAGCTCAACCCAGTGAAGGCCCGAACGGTTCCCCGAGAGGGGATTGAATGAGAGGAGTAGTCGTTCCGTGACGAGAGGCGGTATCGCATCTGTCAAGCAGCTGGAGCTGCCCTTGGTGAGTTCAGGGGATGAAACCGCAACTGGGGAGCGGAGAGAAGACACTTCGGTTGTTGTTTTTCAACTTATGGAGCGGGTGTTGGAGAGGGAGAATCTCCGCACAGCGCTCCGCCAGGTGAAGAGTAACAAGGGAGGGCCGGGAATAGACGGGATGACCGTTGATGAACTGCCTGACCACCTGAGGAGACACTGGATTGGCATCAAGGCGTCTCTGCTTGATGGTACGTACAGGCCCCAGCCGGTCAAGAGGGTTATGATCCCGAAGGCAGGTGGGGGTATGCGCAAATTAGGGGTGCCGACCGTTGTCGATCGCTTCATTCAACAAGCCCTGCTTCAGGTTTTGCAGGCGGAATGGGATTCTACGTTTTCCGAGTCGAGTTTTGGTTTTCGTCCGGACCGATCCGCGCATCAGGCGGTCGCCCAGGCACAGGGTTACCTTCGGGGTGGCTATGCCTGGGTCGTGGATTTGGACCTGGAGAAGTTCTTTGACCGGGTGAACCACGATGTCTTGATGCATAAGGTAAGGGCACGGGTGGAGGACCGGCGGATTTTGGTGTTAATCAACCGCTTCTTGAAGGCGGGGGTAAGCATCGATGGGACAGTAGAGCCCACGGACGAGGGCACGCCGCAGGGCGGTCCGCTTTCACCGCTGTTGGCGAATCTGTTGTTGGACGAATTGGATAAGGAACTTGAGCGGCGCGGTCATCGTTTTGTCCGTTACGCCGATGATTGTAACGTTTATGTTGGTAGTCGGCGGGCGGGCGAGCGGGTGCTGGCCAGCCTCAGGCGTTTTCTCGATCGGCGTCTCAATCTTCGGGTTAATGAGGCGAAGAGCGCCGTTGATCGTCCCTGGCGTCGCACGTTTCTTGGGTTCACGTTTACCGGACGGCGGCCGAATCGCCGGAAGGTGAGCATCAAGGCGCTGAAGGCGTTGAAGGGGAGGGTGCGGCGTATAACGACTCGCACCCGAGGCCATGCGATAATGCGGGTCATTGCGGAGTTGGGAATCTATTTGCGTGGTTGGAGGATGTACTTTGGCTTCGCAGAGGTGACTTCAGCTTTGCGGGATCTGGACAAGTGGATACGCCGTAGGCTGCGATGTTATTTATGGAAGCAATGGGGACGACGGGGCTACCATGAGCTCCGTAGGCGGGGCGTGGACCGTGAGTTGGCTTGGAACACCTGCAAGTCAGCCCATGGCCCCTGGCGATTGAGCCAGAGTCCGGCGTTGTACCACGCGTTACCAAATCGGTACTTTGCCGTTCGCGGTCTGCCAAGCCTGGTGGTGAGTTAGGACAATGATTCGCTCAGCCGAACCGCCGTGGTACGTGATCCGTATGCCCGGTGGTGTGGGAGGAGGGGCGTCGTGAGGCGCCCCCCTATCCCGATTAGGAGTCTTTAAGGCAAGTAGATATGGACATTTGGGAAGCAAACAAATTGGTTCTCTTCATTGCCTTTTTCGTGCCAGGATTCATTTCCATCAAGGTTTATGATCTATTCCTGCCGGTTGAGAGAAGAGACGCATCACGGGTAGTACTCGACGCCGTAACCTTTAGTTGTGTGAACTACGCCTTACTCTCTTGGCTTATTTTTCTTGATATTCACTACAAACTGGCAGAAAAAGCACCTGATTGGCATGCTGCCATTCTTGTGGTGCTCTTGTTCGTATCCCCGGCACTCTTAGCTGTGGGATACTTGTTACTGCGGAGGACCAAGCTGGTCACGAAATACATACCGCATCCCACAGTAAAACCATGGGATTACGTTTTTGGAAAACGTAAGTCATACTGGACAATACTCCACCTGAATGATGGAACCAGTATAGGAGGCATGTATGATACCGAGTCTTTCGCATCCTCGTATCCTGCTCAAGAGCAGATCTATATTCAGCAAGTTTGGGAGATTGAAGGCAGACGCTTTGTTCGGCCGGTGGATAGATCAAGTGGCACTATAGTGTCTGGGAAGGACATCAAATCCATTGAATTCTTTACATAGGAGGTTCTATTTATCATGGCAAATGATTCGTCAAATAGTGAAGGCAAGTATGGGTATAATCCCATCAAGGAAGGCTACCAGCCGACAACAGTGAAAAGAGGATATCAACCGTCGTCAGGCAACTTGGACCCGAGCAATCCTCCCGGTGGTGGCCAGGACAGCGCGGGAACGTCCAGTACCGATTCAGGTAGCAACCAGTCGGATTCCAGCCAGTCTGAGTCCTAACTCTGCGTGCAGTAGGACTGGCAAAAGGCGCGCCGCTTTCGCAGCACGCCTTTTGCCAGCCTCTGACGCTCACGTTGGGTGAACAAATTGATGACCACTAGGGAGGGCGTTAAATAGATGGTGCAAAAAGATGACCTTCTGAAACGTGTTTCCGAACGAGCGCAACTCGAAGCGCAAAAACGTAAGTTGGACGAATACGCTACTGAGGATTTGCTCTCTGAAGCAGCAGAGATAGTCGAGGACTTATTTATGGCTATCACTTGGGAAACCCTAGAAGGCGACATCATAAAATCAACTGAAGCCGTAACTGCTTGGCGTCATCGTACCATGAATGATATGGAATCTGATTGGCGATACATGCATTTCTCGCTGGCAGATTTGCGTAATGCCGCAGAGCGGTATATGGAAAGATCTTGGATTCATTGTCGCGAACTTGATTGGTTTATCGTCGATGCGCTTGTCTATGCTGAGTGTCAAGCGACACTTGACTTTTTTTGCTTGCGTATGATGCCACTCAGCCTTTATTTATCCAAAAAGGCGGGGAGCATAAAGTGGCAGATTTCGTCCGGAGTCTGGCGATCCATCGTCTTCCTTGTGAAGTGGCTTTTATGGCTGGGGGTACTTGTCGTTGCTTTCGAATTCTCGTCATTCGCTATAATAATCTGGATCGGTGTTACCGTGTTCTGGCAGTGGCGAAAATGGAAGGCACAGAAGAAACTCGATGACGTAATGGCGGCAATGATAGGCACTTATACTGCCTTAAGTACTATTAGCCAGAGTTGGCAAGTGGTGTGGGATGAACTGAAGAAAAGTAGAGATGCCGGGGCTGTCTGGGATGGTATCGTTTACAGGTTGGTTGAGGAAAGGATTCATCCGTGAAATCAGCATCCAACAACGGCATGCACCCGAACCTTCGGGCGGGTGATGCCGGGCGTCGTTGGCGCCTGGGAGAGGGACGTGTCAGACCTGAAAGATCCACGCGTATTGTTTGCGGCGGAACGTACATTGCTCGCATGGAACCGTACGAGCCTTTCCCTTATCGCATTCGGCTTTGTGGTGGAGCGTGCTGGGATACTCATTTGCGCCCTTTCGTCTGAGGCGGTTCATGTCAGCCAACTTGCCGTGACCTTTTGGCTGGGATTGGCGCTCATCGTCCTGGGCTCCGCCACGTCGGCATATTCGGCGCGGCAATATGCAATCGTATTGCGTGCCCTCAAACCGGCAGAGTTGCCGCCTGGCTATGCCGCCAGATGGGGCTTGTTCGTCAATACTGTTGTTGCACTACTCGGGTTTATGCTTGCGGTTGCTCTTTACGTATGGCGTGCAAACTGACATGGCGTACGACAACTCGCTGCACGTGGACGTCCCTGACGGGCCGCCGCCTGAGCTCGAACGTCGTAAGCCTTCACGGGGCACCGCGTCTATTGTGTCAGCGGGCACTCGAGGTACAGGGAGTACGTCTGCGTGCCCGCAGCCGAGCCTTTGCGGTATCCTGTGAAGGCTTCCAGCCCTGGGCGATGCAGCATCGGGGCTGTGCCAAACCCCGGGATCGGTTACGGTTACGTGACCTCGATCTTCTGGATGCTGCAGGCGCCGCGAGCGCACGGTTCGAGGCGGTAGCGGCGCATGAGAGACGCAACCGGTACCGGATATCGAGAATAGAGACACGCACGAGGTGAAACATGGACCATTCAATTGTGATAGTGGGCGGCGGCCCTCGTGGCACCTATGCCATGAGAAGGCTGGCCTTGCACCAGCAGCGGCAGCCGCTTTCAGGCCGGGTTGATATCCATCACTTCGAGAAATCCGGCCGCTTTGGCGGCGGCGGTGTTCATGATCCGGAGCAACCGTCGTATCTCCTGCTGAATACGGTGGCCTCGCAGATCACCGCCTTCGGCGACGACGACGATGAGGCCCGGCGCATACCGGGTCACAAGACGCTGTATGATTACCTCAGCCTCCTTGGGCTCGGTTTCGGCCCGAATGATTACCCGCCGCGCAACCTCCACGGCCAATATCTGGCCGCGATGTATGAATGGACCAAGACAACCCTGCCGGCAACCTGCAGATTGCACTGTCACAAGCAGGCTGTCATAGACATTGAACCCAGGGAGGAGTGCTGCATCGTCCATGCTGAAGACGGTCAGGCGATCGAGGCAGACGTCGTGTTGCTGGTTGTCGGCCACGGAAAGAATGAAATCTCACCGGGATCGAGGGAAGACCAATGGTCACGATTTGCCCGTTCCCAGCAGGAAAGGGGAAAAAACAGAAGTTACATACATTTTGCCTATCCCTTCGAGAAGACAGCCGGCCACATCCAACCCCCTGAAACCGTGTACATTATCGGCATGGGTCTCGCAGCGATCGACGCCATGAAGGCCTTTACCATCGGCCGGGGAGGAAAATTCGCTGCCGGCGGGTATTCCGCAAGCGGGCAGGAACCGCATCTCATCCTGGGCTCCCGTCTCGGCGTCCCTTACGCCGCGAGGGGGAGGAATCAGCGGGAGGGGCAGTACCGGGGGAAGATCCTCACCCTCCGGACAGTGCAGGAACTCCGCGGCCGGAAGAAAAAACTCGATTTTCAGGAAGATCTCATGCCCCTCATTCTGCACGAGATGGAGTATGTCTACTACTCCACCTTGAAAGGGGAGGCCTTCGGCGAGGAGATCCTGAAGCGGACGGACCCGGCTGAGCGGCGCACGTTCATCCAGGCGAACATCCCAGGGGATGACATCTTTTCGTGGCAGCAGCTCGAAAATCCCCTTGCGGCGCGATTCACCGGCACAGGAGGCGCGCCTGCCTTTTCATCACCGGAGGACCATCGGCGGGAACTGCTCAGGATCATCCGGGCCGATGTTGCCGAGGCCCGGCGGGGGAATTTGACCAGCCCGTTGAAGACGACGGTTGACTCCGTGCTGCGCGATCTTCGGGATACCCTGCGGGCCGCGGTGAACTTCGGCGGCCTGACACCCCGGGCACTCAGGCAGTTTTATACGCAGTTCCAGCGCGTCAATAACCGGGTTGCAGTAGGTCCGCCGGTTGAGAGCATAGAGGAACTGATCTGCCTGATAGAGGCGGGCATCGTCGAACTCGCGGGTCCGAGCCCAAAAGTCGGTATGGACGAGGAAGAAGGGATGTTTTTCGTCGAAAGCGAGCACGTGGCACATTCACGCCGGGAGGTCCACCACATCCTGAACGGCCGCATTCACACGGTGGATATCAGGAAGAATTCCTCGTTGTTGTTCCAGAACCTGCTCGCCAGGGGCATCGTCCGCCCTTACGTGAATACGTACGGCGAGGATGAGTATGAACCGGGGGGGCTTGATATCAACGAACAGTTTGAGGTCATCGGTGCCGATGGTTCAGCCAATCCGCGTCTGAGCTGTATAGGCATTCCGGCCGAGGGCACTGTGTGGTTCAACGCTGTGGACGCCCGGCCGGACGTGAATTCCACTGCCATTACGCAGGTTGATCTCTGGGCCCGGAATGCAGTCCGCATGCTCCATGAAAAGGAGTAAAGTGACCGATCACGTCGAGGTCGTGGCCAGGGTCAGCGGGTTCTTGGAAAAAAATAGCCTACCGGGAAGGGCGGATGGTGGAGGCGGGGGATGTCATGTTCAGGCTTGACCCCAAACCTTTCCAGGCCCAGGTGGATGCCTTGAGGGCCGAGGTCGAGATCCGCAGGGCGCAACTCTGGACAGCGCAGGCGAATCTCGATCGAATCACGCCCCTGGCGGCGCAGGATGCGGCCGGCAAGAGCGATCTCGACAACGCTATAGGCAGCGTCAAGACAGCCGAGGCCGCCTTGACCGAGTCCCAGGCGAGACTGCAAAGGGCCGAACTCGATCTCGGCTATGCCACAATCAAGGCACCGGTGACGGGGATATCGAGTCAATCCCTCATGCGTGAGGGGGCCTATGTCGCGGCCACCGGCCCGTCGGCAAGCCTGACCTATGTGGCCAAGCTTGACCCGATCTGGGTTGAATTCAGCGTCTCGCAGAATGAAATGGCCAGAAGCGTGCGGGAGGTCGAGCGGGGCCTCCTGACCGTACCAGACGATCAGAACTACCAGGTCGAAGTGGAACTGTCCGACGGGAGCCGGTACACGCACAGAGGAAAAAACAATTTCGCGGATCCTTCGTTCAGCCAGCAGACCGGTACGTTTCTGGTTTGCCCCCGTGGGCAAGCAATGTTTGCGGGACAGCCTCCCGAGCGACGGCGGCCACGGGAAACGAGCGATTCCTTGACCGGGTCGATTCGACCCCCTTACAATGGGTTTCATGTGGACAGGTGCACGGCACAGGGAGGGGATCTGGTATGAACAAAAAAATGGTATGCGGATTCCTGTGTTTTCTGTTTTTGCCCGTTGGTGTCGTTGTAGGCAGCGGGTATGCATGCGGAGACCAGGCAGAGGTGCGGACGTCGGCCGGAAAAACAGGAGAAAAGGTCCTGTATCTGGCAGTTCAGCCTACCACCAAACCGGCTGTTTCCATAAAGAGATACCAACCCCTTGTGGATTATCTCAAAGAGGTCACCAACCGCCGCATAGAGCTCAAGGTAACGGATAATTATAAAGATTTTGCAGAGATGCAGAGACGCGGACAACTGGACTTTGTCATTCAGGACGCGTTTTCCGCCTACCTGGTCGCAAAGCACATCAAAATGGTGCATATAGCGAATGTTGTGTCGCCGGAAGGGAAGTCTTATGACCCTGGCTATGTCATCGCTAGGGCAGACAGCGCCATCAGTGGTCTTGAAGAACTCAAAGGAAAAACATTCTTATTCGGACCAAAGGCCAATGCAGCAAAGTTTCTCGCACCGTATATCCTTTTGAAAGAGGCAGGAATAGATATGGAGAGGGAGTTGACCTATGAATACGGTGGGCTGTGTCCCGACAACGCCATGGCTGTATTTCTTGGGGATTACGATGCAAGCGTTGTTTGTGGACTGTATATGGCCCAACCCGACAAGAAATTCAATTTCAAGACCGATCTGAAGGTCATAGCGAAGACGGGAGATTGGGTGCCCTACTGGGTGGTCTCGACCCCTGAGCAGACCGACGGGGCCGTTCTGGATGCGGTGAGGGGGGCATTGCTTGAACTGGATATGACGAACCCGCGGACCGCCACCGTCTTCAGTGTTTGTAAATGGAAGGGGTTCACCCCCTATTCGGGCGACCTGGAAGAGATCGACAGGTTGGTCAAAGAGCATGGCGTGCCCCTTTCGTTTCCAACAAACGGCTTCCGCCGCGGAATATGACGCTCAAGACAAAACAGGCCCTTGCCTTTACGCTAATAATAGTCGTCGTAACCGCGACTATTGCCTTCATGTCCATCCGGAGAGAGGTGGCGACCTATAAAGAAGAGCTGAAAAAACAAGGACTTATTCTCGCAAATACCCTCGCCGAGGAGAGTACGGAGGCCTTCATTGTCGAGAAATTTGTTCACACCATGGACTACATCGATACCCTCTCGAAGCAGGAGTACGTGGTCTATGCCATGGTCATCGACACGGAAGGACGGGTCCGGGTCCATAGCGCTCTCGACAGGGTCGGCACGGTGATGCAGGACGCAGTCCCCGTCCTTGAGAACGTCCTTGCCACGGGCAGGCCGTATGTGAAGATCACCCATTCCGCTGCAGAGGGCCGCCTCTATGACATAGGCGTCCCGGTCATGGTGGGATCGAAAGTGGCCGGGGTGGCCCAGATCGGCTACTCCCTGAAAAGCATCGAGGCCGCCACGGAAAAGGGCAGCAGGGAGATAATCTTGGTGAGCCTTGGGGGCATAATCGCCGGCGTCCTTTTCGCAATCCTGTACAGCAGACGGGTGGTAAAACCCATCATCACATTGAAGGATGCTGCCAATGAGATCGCCGCCGGCCGCTTCGACACACGGATAGACGTCGTATCCATGGACGAGATAGGCCAACTGGCCTCGGTTTTCAACCGGATGTCCGCCAATCTGAAAAATTCGCGGGATGAATTGATAGAGGCCAAGGCGTATACGGACAACGTCATCCGATCCATCGTTGATGCCCTGATCGTCATCAACGCGCGTGGCGTGATAGAGATGGTGAACAGGGCCGCATCGGAAATGTTGGGATACCATGCGAATGAGATGATCGGGTGCCCTGCCGACAAAATTCTTGCCGGAGATGCGCCCCTTACGAAGGAACGGTTGGATGCACTCATCGCCCAAGGTGAATTGAGAAATTGCGAGACGATTTATAAGGCCAAAGACGGCAGAGAGATCCCCGTTCTTATCAGCGCCTCGGTACGGAGGGACGGGGAGGGCAAGGTCCTACACATCGTCTCCACCGCCAGGGACATCACCGAGCGCAAGAGGATGGAGGAGAATCTCCTCAAGGCCCAAAAGCTTGAATCAGTCGGCATTCTTGCCGGGGGTATTGCCCATGATTTCAACAATATCCTGACCGGTATCCTTGGCAATATCGGTCTGGCCAGGATGCACATGCAGCCCGGTGACACGGCCCTCAAAAGGTTGACCGCGGCGGAGAAGGCGGCCCTGCAGGCCAGGGACCTGACCCAACACCTGCTGACCTTTTCCAAGGGCGGAGCCCCGGTCAAAAAGGCCGCCTCGATCACGGAAATCCTGAGAGACTCTGTCACCTTCGCACTCACCGGGTCCAATGTCCATTGTGAATTTTCCATCCCCATCGGCCTCTGGCCGCTTCACATCGATGAAGGCCAGATCAACCAGGTCATCAACAACCTGGTCATCAACGCCGTCCAGGCCATGCCGGAGGCGGGACGATCAGAGTAGGGGCGGAAAACCAGATCGTGGATGCGGGGCAGGGCCTGCCGCTTGAAGAGGGAAGGTACGTACAGATATCCATCGAAGATGAAGGGATCGGCATATCAAAGGCGCATCTTCCGAGGATATTCGATCCCTATTTCACCACGAAGCAGCGAGGCAGCGGCCTGGGGCTCGCCATTACCTATTCTATCGTCAGGCAACATGATGGATACATCGCTGTAGAATCCGAGTTGGGCACAGGAACGAAATTCTCGCTTTATCTGCCTGCCTGCGACGCAGTTATAGCGGCCGGAGAACGGCCGAGGGAGGAATTGCCCCGAGGAGAGGGGAAGGTACTCCTGATGGACGATGAAGAGGTGGTCAGGGACGTCGCCGGGGAGATGCTGAGACACATAGGATACACTGTGGAGTTCGCCAGAGACGGCATCGAGGCGATAGACCTGTATTTCAAAGCGAAGTCGTCAGGCAGACCCTTCGATGTCGTCATCATGGATCTGACCATACCGGGGGGGATGGGAGGGAAGGACGCCGTCAAGGTGCTCCGGGAGAGAGATCCTGCCGTCAAGGCGGTTGTGTCCAGCGGCTATTCCAACGATCCGGTTATGGCGGACTTCAGGAGCTACGGCTTTCGCGGCATCGTCGCCAAGCCGTACAAAATAGAGGAGTTGGGCAGTGTGTTGGACGTGGTCAGCAAGGGCGGGGTCCCGGGGGATGGCATCGGAATCGAACCCGGGCCCGGAGGCCGCAGAGACCGTGCTGGGTCACCGCCGGCCCGCATCACGCGAAGGCAGTGATCGCCTCGCCCGTCTCGAACCGCGCCCGGAGTGCGGCGACCGAGATCCCGAGCCGCAACTGGTAGTGCGGCTTGTCCACAATCGTCGTCCAGTGCCCGCCCCATTCTATCTCTGGAGACAGCCCGACCTCCGCTGCCCGGTCGTACTCGGCGCCTTCGGTGACATATCCTCCTGCCGCCGTGAAGATCCCGATGTCCCAGGCGACACCGAAGTTGTGGTTGCTGTATCCACCCCGGGCCTTCGTGACGATATTCCCCGGATTTCCGTACCTGCCCTGGCGGTACAGGGCGTTCTGTTCGGCGTAGGTCCTCGTGCCCGAAATGATGCGGGCGTTCAGCCCGCTGTCCACGACCCGGCGGAGAAACAGGCGGGCCTCGCGCTGGGCCCTGAGCGAAAGGGTCAGGATGTTCCGCTCCGAGCGGGCGTCGAAGGTCCGGGTCTCGCTGCGGACTTCATCCGACCGCCTTTCGAATTCCCTGGAGGCGTTCTCGGTGTTCGGCCCCCAGATCCCGTCCAACTCGTCGAGGTAGAGGCCCTCGGCCCGAAGGAGGCGCTGAAAGAAAAGCACGTCGTCCTGGAACATACGGAAACTCATGTTTCCCCCTTTCGCATCGCGAATCCGTGACGGAAGCGCCCTGACCGCCCGGCCTGTGGCCGCCGCAGGTCGAACAGGCAGGGGGCCATTCCGACTTTCTGGGCCGTCAGGCCCGATTGAGTGTATCGCCCTCACTTGCCGTGGGGCCGTTTGTCCCCGGCTCCGATCTATCCGGCGCGGCACCCATTCATTTCCTGTCGAGCACTTCCCGGATGACCCGGGCGAGATCGGTGAACGTGAGAGGTTTCATGATGAAGGCCTTGATGCCGATCCGTGCGGCTCGTTCCTCATCGATGAGCCCGCTGTAGCCGGTATATAGGACGACCGGGATATCCGGGCGGATGCGCATCAGCTCCAGCGCCAGCTTTTCTCCGGTCATCCCGGGCATGGTCATGTCCGTCACCACGAGATCAAAATGGTGAGGTCTTTCCTGAAAATCCCTCAAGGCCTCCAGGCTGCTGCTCCATGCCACCACATCGTACCCGAGGTGCCGGAGCATGTCCCTGCCCACGTTCAGCAAGGGTTCCTCGTCATCGACAAAAAGTATCCGCTCGGATCCGGTGCAGGCGGAGACGGGAGTTCCTGGCTCGCTTTTTTCTTCTGACGCCGCCGTGCGGGGCAGATAGATGTGAAAAGTCGCCCCGTTTCCCACTTCACTCTCCACTGTGACAGCGCCCCCGTGATTTTTCACGATCGCTCGAACCGTCGCCAATCCCAATCCGGTGCCCACCCCCTTTTTCTTGGTGGTGAAATAGGGTTCGAAGATCCGCGACATGACCTCGGGGCTCATACCGTGCCCGGTATCGCTTACCGTCAGCCTAACGTAGGGTCCAGGGAGGAGATGGGCCTCGGCGTCGCCTGGACCTGCCCCCGTAATGTTTTCGCCCTTGAGTTCCACTGTGAGCACGCCGCCGTCGGTCTCCATGGCATGCTTGGCGTTGGTGCAGAGGTTCATGACGACTTGATGCATGTGGCCGGGGTCGATCATCACGCTGTGGCTGGTGTCGATATCCTGACGGATCTCGATGGTGCTCGGGATGGTAGAACGGAGAAGCTTCAGCGCTTCCTTGATGATGAGCCCGACCCGGATGGGGCGGGGTCGACTTTCACCCTTTGCCTGACGGCTGAAGGCAAGGATTTGATCCACCAGCTCTTTGGCCCGCTGGCTGGCCTTGAGGAGTTGCTCCAATCGGTCCCTCAGGCGGCCGCCGTCCGGAGTGTCCTGCAGGCACAGCTCCGTGTAGCCGACTACCGCTGCAAGAATATTGTTGAAGTCGTGGGCGATGCCGCCGGCCAGTGTCCCGATCGCCTCCATTTTCTGGGCCTCTATCAGCCGGGACTCCATTATCCGGCGCTCTCTCTCGGCCTTGCGCCTTTCCGATATGTCCCGGACGATCTGGACCATGCCAGCCGGGTTTCGCCTTTCATCGATTCTCAGAAACGATTTGATCTCAAGGTGCCTGTCCAGTGCAGGGTCAAAGAGTTCTTCGGTGAAGCCCCCGCTCCTGGTGAACCTTTCTTCCGTCCGCCCCCTTTCTTGGATCTCGCGCCGGAGTCTTTTGCACCGTTCCCCCAGCAGGACGAGAAGCGGTTCGCCGAAGACCTCTCTTGCCGTCAGGTTGGCCCGAAGGATGGAACAGTCCGCGTCGTGCACAGTGATGGCGTCGTTGATGGTGTCGAACGACTCTTCCCAGTCTTTCTTGGCCTGAAGAAGGAGCCGTTTCATCCCGTGCAGCCTTTGCAGATAGGTCAGGAGCAAGACGATCAGCACGGCCAGGGAGGGCCCAGCCGGGGGAAGCCAGAGATCGGCGCCCGCAAGGAGCCCGTAGGAGGTGAAGGCGATCAGAAGCAGGATCAGGCCTCCCAGAACGGTTCCGCCGAGACTGTCTATCCGCACGAAAAGGAAAAGGCAGAGCGAGGCTACGGCAAGGAGAAAAACGGAGCGGGACCAAGGAGCGACCTGGCGGATGGGGTCGTTTTCGAGGAGATTGCTTAGGATATGCGCATGGACTTCCACACTGGGCATCCCGATGCGGTGGAGGCACACGGGCACCTGGATCGCCTCATCGAGGCCCGCGGCGGTCTTGCCCAGCAGAACCACTTTCCTGGCGAAAAAGGAAGGGGGATAGAGACCGTCAAGGACGTCCGCCACGGAGATATAGTGAAAGGCGCCGGGGCCCCCGCGGAAATTGATCCGCATGGGATCGGTCTGGCGAATGGCGCGGCACGCCTCCTGGGAGCTGGCTTTCGAGTGCATTTCCCCGGGCCTCTGCGCGTTTCCGTCAAGGAGATCGCGGATCGCGTCGGCGAAGGACGGGATGGAGACCGACTCACAGGAGATGGTGCGAAAAACCGTCCTCACGCATCCGTCGGCGTCTGGTTCCAGATGGACATGTCCCAGCCGGGCCGGCGAGAACTGCCTGGCTGGATACGAAATGTGCAGCCGGCTTTCGATGTATACCGGAAGCACAACCCTTCCCTGCCTTTCTATTGCCCGGGCCAGTAACGGATCCTCCTCGGAGGATTCCGAAAGGATGATGTTCAGGCCCACCGCAGCGGCCTGGCCGAAGGCATCCAGAAGGTCGGAATAGACGGCCCTGCATACGGGCCACCGGCCCAGTCTCGAGAGGGCCTTTTCATCGATGGCCGCGATGATGATTCGGTCGTCATGGACGTTTCCGCCTTTGAGTTTGCAGGCGAGATCGTAAAAATGGTTGTCGAGGCCGAGGAGAACCCCGGTGTGTTCGAGGAGAAGCACCAGGGCCGCCGCGAGTATGACAGCTACGATCAGGCCGCCCGAGATGGTGCGTGGCGGTGAGGGTGAGCTCATAGCGGCCTCGAAATCCGGTGCCGTTTCAGAGCACGATAAAGCCGAGGATGACGAGGACAAAAATTCCCGCAGACCAGTAACGATATTTGTTCAAAATCTCGAACGACTGGGGTTCGGAAAACGCCCCCTCGTATCCATCTGCGTCGATGGCGCTGGTCCGCACGTAATAGGTCCCAACATCATCTGGTCTGGTGAGAACGATTTCCGGTCTGGGAAGGGTTTCGTCCTTCAGGATCCGGGTGAATGCTTCGTCCCCGGCCATCTGGAAATGGTAACGGATGCCGGCCCCCAGGTCTCTCCAGCGGATCCTGAGCGTGTCGTCGTCCAGTTGAGGTTTTTCGAGCGGGGGGGCGGGGGGCGGGGGTACGACGTTGAAACACAGGGCGTCCGACCAGATCCCCTGATAGCCGTCGGAAGCTATGGAGCTCACCCTGAAGAAGTAAGTCCCGTATTCGAGCTCACCGGTCCGGTGGAACAGGCCCGAAATATCCGACGTGTCATCCAGAACGGCGGTGAAATCCGGATCGCCTGCCACCTGCACGCGGTATTGTGACGCCTGGGAGACCTTCATCCATTTCAGCAGGACCGACCCTGTGCGGTGATCGCTGCCGTCGGCCGGAGATTCGATGAACGGAGGAAGGGGATTGATCCTGACGTGCACCTCCACGGGAGCCGGGGCGACCCCCTCAAGGCCGACCTCGTCTATTGCACAGCCCTGGAGAAAGTAGGTGCCGTCTTGGATCCCAATGATCTCAAAGGCGTCATCGGGCCGAATGACCTTTTCCCTCACCACGTCCTTCATGGCGTTGTCCCTCGCCAGCATCGCCCGGTAGGACACCGCGCCGGGCACCAGCGCGAAACGGAAGGCCAGAGGCAGGGATCGGTACAGCGGCTCGACATCGACGACCGGCGCAGGGAGCAGTTTACGGGGTGCGACTGGGGCTCGTCCTTTTTCGACAAGTGTTCCTTCCCCGGCCTTGATCCGGACATCCTTTCTGGCCGCCTCCACATCGACCTCCCCGGCGAGCACCTCCAGCCTTGTGGTGCCGGCGGCATCCACCGCGGTGCGGAATTCAGTGCCCCGGGCCGCAGCCACCGACGAAGGGGTCTGGATTTCATGCCGAGACTCCGTGCCCGTCACCTCCTGCAGCTTCGATATGGTCTTCCCTGCCTTGAGGAATAGACGGTACAGGAGATAGAGTGCCCCTTTCCGGCGCGCCGCTGTGACCTCAACCGTGCTCTCCGGCCGGAGGAGGACAGAAAAGGAGTCTTCGAAGGTGATCTCGATGGAACCGTCCTCTCCTGTACGAAGCCGGCTTCCCTGAGCGATGCGATCGTGCAGATCGAGCTGGCGCCATCCTTCGGTCTCATCAATGAAAACGCACGCATCCCCCTTGACAAACGTCACCACACCGTCAACCGGTACGCCCTTCAGGAGACGGGTCGGAATTTTCAGTTCCTCGCCGGGAAAGATCATGTCCGGGTTCCGAATCCGATTGACCATGGCCACCCAGCGCCAGTCTTCGGGATTCTCCAGGAGCCGCTCGCAGATCCTGTAAAGGCTGTCTCCCTTCGTGACCGTGAGCTCGATAAAATGGTCCCAGGCTGCGTACGACGCAAGGGGCGTCAGAAGTAGAATCGCGGTGAGAAGCGTAGAGCGGAGAATCGGTACCGTCATCCTCTGGGCTCCATGGGCAGTCTGGTAATAAATGCCGGTTCTGGATGATTCCTCCGCTTGCCCGCCGAGGGCGGCGTTTGGACCCATCGAATTTCTGGGGCGGGGCAACCTGCCAAGGCGAGGCGACGGCCGGCGCCCGGACTATTTCGGGCCTCCTTGCCGCATTTGTACCGCCGCAACGGGGTGGACCCGTCGAAACCATTCCTGAATGGTGTATCATAATCCACGGCGAGACGGAAGCGGTATATTGAAGGGTATTTCCGGACGGCCACTGCAGGCCCGGATTCCGGCACGACCGGCATGGTGGATTCATCTCGGAGTCGCACCAGGGGACGAATCAGTGTATTTTGTCTGCGGTGTCCCGACTCGACTCCACGTGGCCGCGGATACTGGAGAGGGAGGCAAGAGGCTTTGCGGACATGTCGGCCCACGCCGGGCCAGCGGGCTGCACCCGCCATCGATTTGAAATTAGCGAATACGGAGACTTAAGGGACGGGTCGGTTCATCATTTTTCGTGGTTTCGGTTCCTTCATGATCGGCCGTGCTATTCAGACAGGGATCGATGAGGAAACCGCCGGATGCCGGCATGGACTGGCGCATTCGGGGCGCCGGACAAGGTGCTGGGAATGGCCAAGAAGAAGAGGGTTGAGAAGAAGGCAAGGAGGAGCCTTGCCGGCATCTCCAGCGAGACCCTCGCCGCGCAGGGAAGGCTCGCTCTCGAGGAGAAAAAGTTCAGTCAGGCCGTCGACGTCTTCAAGAATTTGCTGAAGCGCGAACGGAAGCGGGAATGGCTTGAACTTTTGGGCCGCGCCTATGCGGGTCGCGCCCTGAGGCTGGCAGAGAAGGGCCTTTTTGTGGAAGCGGCGGCCATCTGGGACAACATGGCCAGGGCCTGCCCGGATTTTGCCCTCGGGCCGGATCTCAAAATCGCCTGGCTGATGAACGCAGGCCGGCATCTCGATGCCGCCGCCTTTTATGGCGAGAGGATCGAGGAGGTACGGCAGGGGACCATGGCCGGCCGTATCGACGCCTGCCTCGCCGGCCTCATCCTCGGTGGGAGGGACGACATCCTCCATGCCCTGCCCCCGGCCTCCCCCCTCGTCTCCCATCTCCCTCCGGTGAAGCAGGCCCTGGCGGCCTACGCCGCGGGACGGACGCAGGAGACCGACGAATGGCTCAGGCAGATCCCCTTCCGGTCTCCCTACCGGGATTTCCGGCTGATCTTGAAGGCCCTCCTCGATGCGGATCGGGACCGCACCGCTGCGGTTCACTGCCTGCGGAAGATCGATCCGGCGTCCCCCTTCGGGGTCCTGGCCTCGCTGCTGGAGACAGGGCTTGGCGGCGGCGCGGCACTGGCGGCCCGGTATTCCGGGCTTACCGGGCACGAGCGTGAGTTTGTCGTCTCGCTCCTGGGCCTCGGGAAGGCGCAGGCGCATTTCCTGGCAAAGGCGGCCTCGGTTCAGAAGGACCCGGCCGGTCTCTTTGCCCTCCTCACCGATCGGAAATGCCCGCTGGCAAAAGAGACCGTCCGCGCGGTCTGTTACAGGGCCCTGCCCTATACTCCTGCGGGGATCGGCACCTATCAGAGGCTGTTCGGACCCCTTGCGCCCTTCGATGAAGACCGCATCCGCGCCCTGGCCATGGAACGGCAGGGGAGGACCGTGGAAGCGGTGGGATGCTGGAGGTCCGCCGTGGCGAACCTGCAGAGGGCGGCGGACGACGGCAGCAACCGCCTGAGGATCGCCCTGATCTACAGGCGCATGGCCAGGCTGGCCATGGCCGAAGAGGCCGAAGGCGGTCCCGCGGCCCTTTCCCCGTTGTGGATGGATCCCGAGGCCATCTCCCCGTCGCGGCTGGATCCCGAGGAATTTCTGAAGAAGAGTCTCGATTTCGATCCCGCAGACAAGGAGACCTACACGGTATTATTGGAGCGATCCAAGGACACGGGGCGGTCTTATGGGGCGTGGCTCAATCGCGCCCTGCACGCCTTCCCCAGGGACAACGACTTCCTGCTCGCCGCCATGGAAGCCGCACTGGAGACCGGCGCCTTCAAGAAGGCGAGCCGTTTCGCCGCGAGGCTTCTGGCGATCGATCCGATCAACAGCCGGGTGCACAGGCTCCTCGTCGACGCCCATCTTTCCCACGGCCGGAAGCTTGCGGCGAAGAACAGGTATTCCCTGGCCAGAAAGGAATTCGGCGCCGGGAGCGCCATGGAAAGGCCGGGCGAACGAAGCGGCCTCTGCGAGATCGCCCAGGGCCTTCTCGATTTGGCCGAAGGCCGGCCGGAAAGCGGAGAGCGATTGCTGGCGGAAGGTCGAGCGCTGGCGGGCGGCGGGGTTCCGGCAACCGCGGCCGTGGCGGTCGAGGCCCGGCTCCTGGGCCTGCCGCGGCGGGTGGCCCAGGCCTCCTTCAGCGAACTTGCAGCCGCCGCGGGCAGGCGCCCGACGAAAGATGACGTGCTCGCCCTGCTCGGCCTGATCAACCGCTACGCCTCGCAAAAGGTGAAGGGCCTGTGGGAGATGCTCGCCCCGGTGGAGCCCTTCCTGGCGAACGCCGCAGCCCTGGGATTCAATCGGGATGAAATGCATACCTTCTGCGATTTTTTCATGCGCCATGGGCGCTTCACCCTGCTCGAAAGGTTCGCCCGCCGGGCCGAGATGGAGTGGCCGGACACCCCTGCATTCGTCTTCTCGGCAGTCCTCGGCGGTGCGAGGGGCGACGTCTCTGCCATCGGCCCCGACTCCATGCTGCGGCTACTCCATGCCGCGAAGCGGGCAGGGGAACTGCAGGATTTTCGCACCGTACAGTCGATAGAACGCTTTTTTGATTTTCCCTACTTCGCCGATCCCTTCCATGATCTTGACGGTCTTGACCCGGAGGAGTTCGTTCGTGATTTCTTCGATTTGTTCGACACCGTTCCCGGGAAACCGTCGCGGTGTCGCGGGCGCCGCGGCCGTCCGAGACGGACGGCCGAAAAATCCGGCGGGTTCGTGGCGCTTCAGGACGATGGGGTGGAAGCACCGGGGCCGGAGGAGGAGGGGGATGGCGAAGAGAAAGCGTCGAAACCAAGACAGATGGAGCTCTTCCGATGAAAACACCCTTTGTCACTCTCGAGGTGGCCGAGGACGCCCCTGACGAGGAGGTCAAGAAGGCCTATCTCGCCAAGGTGCGCGAGCGGCCTCCGGACCGCTTTCCCGAGGAATTTCAAGAGATACGGGCCGCCTACGAGGCGGTGAAGACCAGGAAGGCCCGCCTGCGATACCTCCTCTTCGACACCGCCCCGCCGGCGGGCACGATCCTCATCGACATGATCCTGAAGGATGCCGGTTTTCATGCCCCCTCAGCCGGGACCCTGACCGGCTTTCTCGCGGCCGTGGCGGGCCGCTCCAAGATAGCCGCGGAGTAGGCGCAGGTGGATGAACGCACCAGGGAAGAGCTGGCGGCCCGGTTCCGCGCGTACCTCGACGACGCCGCTGATCAGGAACCCACAGGGGTGGACGGTTCCGGACACCCGGTGACGGATCTCTTCTCCCTGTTTTCCGAGCTCGTAGCCCTGAAGAACGAGGTCAAGATCGAATCCAGGCAGGTGAGGAATGCTCTGGAGCAGTTCCGGGAGGTCTTCGAGACCATGGAGGCCAGGCAGAAGGCCCTGGAGGAGGAGCTTGCCCGGGCGAACGAGGAGAGGAGGGCGATGCGCCAGACCCTGCTGCGCCCTCTGCTCTTGGAGCTGCTGGATCTCCACGACCGCCTGGAGAGCGGCAGGCTACGCGGGGCGGGGACGGCCGGTCAAGGTGGCCTCCTGGCCCGTTTCTGCGGGAGACGGCATGGGAGGATCCTCGCTGCGGTTCTGGAGGGGCAGACCATCACGCTGAGCCGGCTTCTTCATCTGCTTGCCCTTCATCAGGTCGAACCCATGGAGGTATTGGGGGAACTGTTCGACCCCTTCACCATGAAGGCCGTTGAGACTCTGCCGCAGCCCGGCCGGGAGAACGGCCTCGTTCTGGGAGAGATCAGGAAGGGGTTCACCTGGGAGGGGGAGGTGCTCCGCCCGTCGGAGGTCCAGGTGGTCAAAAATTCATGAGGGATAGAGAGATGGTTGAGACGATTATAGGCATAGATCTCGGCACGACGAATTCGGAGGTGGCGGTGATCGAGAACGGCAAGGCCTCGATCATCCCTGACCAGGGCTGCAGGATCCTGCCCTCGTTCGTTGGAGTCGGTGACGACGGAACCGTTCTTGTCGGGGAGCCTGCGAGAAACCAGTACAAGCTCTATCCGGACCGGACGGTCAAGTCCATCAAACGCAGGATGGGTGAGGACGTCAAGGTGATGCTGGGCGGCATGCCCTTCACCCCCCAGGAGATTTCCGCCATCATCCTGAAGAAACTCAAGGAGATCGCTGAACGGCATCTCGACCGCACCCTGCGGAAGGCGGTGATCACGGTGCCCGCCTATTTCTCCGATGCGCAGCGCCAGGCCACCAAGGAGGCAGGAGAGATCGCCGGTGTCGACGTGATCAAGATCATCAACGAGCCCACGGCCGCGGCCCTTGCCTACGAATCCGGGCAGCCGGGGTCGAGGCGGATCCTGGTCTACGACCTGGGCGGCGGCACCTTCGATGTCTCGGTGGTCGAGATGGAAGAAGGGGTGATCGAGGTTCGGGCAGGCCACGGCAACAATCGCCTCGGAGGGGACGACTTCGACCAGAAGATCGTGGAACATGTCCTCCAATGCCTGAGAGAAGAACACGGCATCGATGGAGATCTCCCGGCCAGGGCCATGGCCCGGATCGACAGAGCCGCGGAAGCGGCCAAGAGGGTGCTGTCCGACCACCCCTTCGCCAAGATCGAGGAGGAATACCTCTTGGAGCGCGACGGCGTGCCGTTCCATCTGGCCATAGAGATTTCCAGGGACGAGTACGAGGGGATGATCGCACCCTTCATCGAGGAGACCCTGGAGGCCGTCCACACCGCCCTGTCGGGTGCCGGCCTGGTTGCCTCCCAAATCGAGGAAATCCTCCTGGTCGGCGGCGCGACCCGCACTCCCCTGGTGGCCAGGCGGCTGCAGGAGGAATTCGGTCTGGTGCCCCGCCAGGAAATCGACCCCGACCTCTGCGTGGCCGCTGGGGCGGCCATACAGGCAGGCATGATCGCCGGGCAGGAGGTGTCCGCGGTACTTGTGGACATCACCCCGTATACCTTCGGCACCAGCGCCTTTGACGAACTGGACGGTCTGCCCTCGCCTCATTGTTATGTGCCGGTCATCAAGAAGAACACGCCGATCCCCGTGACCAAGAGCGAGGTCTTCTACACCATGTTCGACGATCAAGAAACGGTAATCATTCAAGTGTTCCAGGGGGAAGAGCGGGACGCCAGAAAAAACATTAAGATCGGGGAGTTCAAGGTGAGCGGCCTGAGCAAGGCACCGGCCGGCAATCCGATCATCGCCAGGTTCGAGCTGGACCGCAACGGAATCCTGCAGGTGACAGCCGTCGAGAAGAAGACCGGCCTGGCGGGGAAGATCACCATAGACAACGCTGTTTCGAAGTTCGGGACCGAGGAGATGGCTGCGGCCAGGGAGCGGGTCGGAGCCCTGTTCGGAGCCGGAAGGGCGGAGCCGCCGCCCGGGCACGCCCACGGCACGGGGGCGGCGGTCAGGCACGAGTTCACCAAGGCCAGGGCCCTTGCTGAAAAGGCGGAGAGGATGCTCGAAGGGGCCTCCGACGAGGACCGGGAGGAACTCGTCAATCTCATCGAGGAGATCAACGACGCCATAGCCCGAAACGATGCTGCCGCCCTCTCAGACCCTGTGGAACAGCTCTCCGAAATCATCTTCTACCTGGAATCGTGAGGCCTGTTGTGGACCGCTGTCCCGTCTGCCGGGCCGTGCTGAAAGACGGGCCGGCCTGCCGCCGCTGCCGGGCAGATCTGTCAGTGCTCTTCAGGATCGAAGAGGAGGCGGAAGGCCTCCTCCGCAAGGCGGCGCGATCCCTGGCCGGCGGGAATCTCGATGCGGCCGAAGCTGTGGCGGGGCGGGCCGTGATGCTCCAGGCCACCGACCGGGCAAGGGCGCTCCAGGGTTTCATCCGGCTGCTGCAAGGCAGTGCGGCCTGTCCAATGCCCGGTCCACCTGGGCATGGACCTGAGAAAAATGGGCCGGATTGCCAGGGCGGACAGCTTGGATGCGGCGTCCCGGGAAGAGGTCCAGGCGCACGGCCATCCGGGGCGCCTGACCCGTCCGCCAGTGAAAGGGAGTACAAGTTTTGACAGAGGGATGCGACGTTACATATAATCCATCATGAACTTTCCCGCCGGTCTTCGACGTCGGAGCAGCAACCCCGGTCGGAGGGCTGGAAAGGGGGTTCCCCGGCGGGATGCGCGCGGTGCTTCCGTCCGGGCTGTCGGGGCGAGGGCCGGTTTCGGGGAAGAGGGGGGCTGAAGATGACATCTGCAGGAAGGATTTTCGGCTTCTGGATCAGGGCCGCCGCTGCTTTCGCGCTGGTCATGTGCCCTTGGTCGGCCGGGGCCCTGACGGACGCCACCGGGGAGACGGCGACGAGCGCCCTCGGCTTGGAGCTCGATCGTTCCGTCACCACGGCCCATTTCGAGGTCTTCTACAATACCCCGGAGGATGAACCCGCAGAGGGGGTTACAGCGAGCAGCGCCGCCGATGCCGGGACCTTCGCCGAGTGCGTTTGGTCCTTCTACACGGATCCGCCCGGCGGGGCTTACGCCTTCCGTAGACTCAGGGATCTCAATCACCTCAACATTGCCTTCGACGAGGACGTTTTGAAGATCCCCATCTGGGCCCGTGCCAGCGTGTGCAACGACTGCACCGACTGTAGTCCGGAATGCCTCGGATCCACCCACGGCGGCAGCGCCGCGCCTCGGATGTACCTGAGTCCCCTGGGACCGGTTTTCGGGTGCACGGCCAATGTCTGCGGTGCAGGCAAGACGGCCAACTGCTGCGAGGAGACCTACTGGGGCAGGACGGCCACTGGGTACTGCGGGGTGATCCTCCACGAGTTCGCTCACGTCCTCTTCAAGGCCTACAACCGGTATTTCAACGGCGGAGCGGTCCAGCTCCTCAACGAGGGCCTCCCCTCCGGCATCATGACCGTCCCGCTTTCGACCTTTCATACAGCCATGGACCCGAAAAGTGTCAGGAATGCCGATCTCGACGCCCATCTCGACCTCAGCAACCGGTCCCTCCGGGAGCCCGGAAACAATTATCGCGAGGCGCCGGTCTTCTGGTACTTTCTCGGGACCGAATATACCCGGATCACGGACGACGCCCCCCACGCATGGGAGGACCTGTCCGAGGCCTGCAGGGAATACGCCGGGGCCATCGGCCTCGCCGCCATGAACCGGATTCCCGGGCGGGACGTCATCTTCCACCTCCAGGAGGAACTGGCCGCCTGTCACCCCTACGGCCTCGCCACCCCGGGGTGCGAGGATCCCGCCACCGGAGGGGACCTCCTGGATGTCCGCTGCGCCTCCTACGGCCGGGACGGAGCAGTGCTCGACCCGGGCTGCATCCCGAATCCCGATCCGAATTGGACCACGAACTGGCGCCGGCCCTGGGACCCGACGGGGACGGACGAAGGCAAGGGAGAGTATCTCGACAGGATCGGCGAGGCCTTCATGCCCCGGCTCATGGACCTCATCGACGGGGTGCTCACCGAGTACCACGGCATGATCCCGGACGGCACTCGCTACCAGGCCTTCCGGAGGTTCGTCGAATGGAACTTCCTCAAGGACCCCACGCCGGAGGCGTTTCGCGACGGGATGCCTGGTGACCTCTATCCCTTCCGGGTGAAGTCCTTCGGCGCACACTACCACACCTTCGACCTCACCTCCGACGACTGGGTTCTCCATCTCGAAAAGGATGTGGATCTGCCAGTCATGGCCTCGGCGGTGTTTTTCGTGGACGGTGACGAACTCGTGGAACTCGCGCCCTGGAGCACCGAGGCCCCCAGGGACATCGCCGTCTATCCGGAATACCACCGCGCGGTCCTCATGGTGACGGCCTTCGAGGGGACGTACGACCCCGAGGGGAGGACCACCTACGCGAATTCGGGGGGCCATTACAGGCTGGACGCGGATCGGCTCTCTTTCGCTCCGGACGTCTTCGACGACGGCGACGCGACCACCCCCGCCCCGGGCCCCTGGCCCGCAAGCCGGAACGACAGCAGGGCCGCGGCCACCGTCCTCGTCCTTCCCGACACGCCGGGGGAGGGGGCGACAAGCATCCGCTACGAAGGCCTGACTTTCGACACCGCCGCGGATCGGGACTTTTTCCGGGTCCGGCTCCCGAACACCGACGGGGCCTGCTGCTGCCTGTCCCCTGTCGCCGGCTGCCCGAAGAAGGTGGTGATCACGGTGCGGCCCGAATTCGACGTGGCTCTGGACGTGTCCCTCTACTCCCCGGGGAGCACGGCCCCCATCGATCCCGTAGCACAGGGCTGGGCCGCCTGGGGGCCGTGGGGCACGGAGATCGAGATCGTCTGTCCGGAGTCGGTGGAGCTGGCCGTCCCCGGAGACGCCGCCGCCTCCATTGTGAACACCCAGGGGGAGATTTTCTTCTCCGTGGACCGGACCACCGCCCGGACCCTGTACGACTTGGAGATCCGCTACGAGTATCTGGAATGCAGTTATCCGCCGGGAGACATCGAGCTCATCCGCATCTTCGGCCGGCCACCGGTGATCCCGGAGTACTCGTTTTTCCCGAACGACCGCGGGGCCTTCATGGACTGTCTGAGCAATCCCATGTGCGACCCCGCCGAGGAGTACCTGGCGGTCTTCTGGGGGGGTGGGGACTTCCGCATGGACTTCGTGTTCGAGGCGCCGGCAAACGCCTCTGGCGTGGGATTCGGCGCGGCCCTCGTCGATCAGGGGGGCACCGTAATCAAACAGACGGATATCTTCGATTACAATGGCCTTTTTGAGAGCATCCGCCTTCGGGAGGGTCCGCGGGCTGCGACCGTTGTCGCCTCCGGGCCGATCCGGCAGTCCGTCCTCCCCGGAAATCTGGGGATCGGCTTTCTCGTCAGGGAGAATCTGCCAAAGGGATGGTACTTCGTCCAGGTGGATGCCCCCTTTCAGACCTCCTACGGCTTCCAGATAGGGGAGGCGGACAGGGACCATGACCTTGTCCCTGACATCATGGACAACTGCCCAGAGAAGCCCAATCCGTTCCAGAAGGACACCGATCTCGACGGTCCCGGGGATGCCTGCGACAACTGCCCGGTCCACTTCAACCCCACCCAGACCGATACCGGCGGGACAGGATTCGGGAACGCCTGTGAGGACGCCGCGCCGATCCCCATGGTGACCGCGAACGGATCGTCTTATCCTTGCCACATCGCCCCCACAGACACCCTTTCGGTCAAGACGGGCCTTTACGCCGGGAACAACGCCGGAGAACAGGCCGACTGGTGGGTGGTGGCTGTGACTCCCCTCGGGGCCGTTTCCCTCAAAATTCTCCAGGAGACCGGCGCTGGGGCAGTGCTGGCGAATTTGAATACGGCGAGATGGGTTCCAGGGGTCTCGGTTGCCTTCCAGGGGCCGCTGAGAGACATGGCGCCCACCGAGATCCTCCGTGTGCCGCCCGGGCTTCTCCCACCCGGGGCCTATGCGGTGATCTTCGGGGTGGACACGGAGATGAACGGGGAGATCGATCCTGCGAGGCTCCTCTACGACTATGTATTGCTCGACGTATTCCAGGCCGCCGGTCCTTCCGGAGGTGGGGATGATGATGTCCCGGACGAAGGCGCCTGGATCGAATAAGGCCTGGGACCCGCGAAAATCGGGAGGCACTGGGTGGGCAGGAATGAGGCCTGGGCGTGAAGGTGCATCGGGCATTGGGGCCCTCCGCCGGCCGCTGACAGGCATCGGTGAGGAACAGGACTGGGCTGTCCTGACGGGGAGACGGCGGCAGAAACGACCCTCCACTTCCGGGGGCCTGAGGGCAACTGAGGGTGCGCCGTCGGGGAAGGGGACGACTTCGCGCGGATGGGCAGGCCGTTATTCCTGTTGGGCCTCCCCCCCTCCCGACGATTCATCCGGAAGCGGGGTCTTGTCCGCGTTCTTCTTTTCCAGTTTACGGAGCCGTTTTGCCTCTTTTTTCTGTTTCTTTGCCTGGTCCTTTTTGTACTTTTCAAATTTGTAGTTCGGTTTCGGCATCCATGATCCTTTCGTCAGTTTTTGACCGCGGGAGGTGTCGGTATCCGTCCGCGCCGCACGGGCGCCGGCCTCCGGCGACAGCAGCTTCGAACAGGATTACACCACCTTATCCCGGCTGGACCGCTGTGGCAAGCTGTGATCAAGGGGGGCCGTTGTTCCGGATCGCACGTATCGCCAGGGACAGGCCGGAACTCCTGGGTTTTCGGCCCTTTCTCCCCCCGCCTGCCCGAAGACGCGCCGGGGGACACCCGCCGGAGTTGAGGCCAGGCGAATGGTGTTCTCTCTTTACATGAGGGGAACGGAGAGGCTTTTCTGACAAAATGACCATCCTTCTCAGGCCTTGGTACGCGTATCTGCTGGAGTGCGCAGACGGGCATCTGTATTGCGGAGTCACCGTCGACGTAAAGGCCCGTCTCACGGCACACAACTCCGGGACTGCAAGCAAGTGCACCCGTTCACGGAGACCGGTGCGGTTGCTCGCGGTCTCCTGTCCCCTTTCAAGGGCGGAGGCGATGCGCTTGGAGGCCCGGATCAAGCGGGTCCAAAGGAGAGAAAAACTCCGAACCCTCTTGGAAGAAGCCGGAGGCCCTGCGGACCCGTGGGCTGGCGGGTGAGAAAAAGGAGGACGTGTATCACCCTGGGTTTCGCCTGACCGACTCACTTTCCGCCCGTTGCGCAGCAAGGGAATCTGAAGCCGGAGGCGAGCCGCGGACTCAGGGAGGCCGTCCTTCCCGAGCGGGCATCTCTTTCTTGACAAACACGACACTGCGCTGCTATCAAGACGTAGCGGTCATGGCCCGTGGAGTTCGAAACGCCGATTCGATAACCCGGATGACCGGCTGCGCGGCCGGGAATTATCAGCGCCAACACGCCCACGGGGGAGCAAGACCGGAAACGAGGGGGGAGAACAAGGGCATGTTTGCAGAAGAGAGACCGGAGTCAAAAAAGAGGAATTTTCAGGTTCGCAGTGCAGCAGAACTGTTTCTGGCGTACGCGGAACAGGAGGCGCGCCGGCGCCGGGACTCCGGCGATGCCTTTGACGAATTGATGCACAAGGAGGCGGTGGAGCTCGTGAAGAGGTACCTGCAGCCGGGAGAAGGGGAGGGCGGGCTATGATCATCCAGGCGCTTCGCGCAAAAAACCTGCTCAAGTATCGCCGGCTCGAACTCCAGAATCTGCCGGAGAAAGGTCTGATTGCCGTCAGCGGGAACAACGAGGCGGGTAAGACCGCCATCGCAGAGATCATCTGTTTCGCCCTCTTCGGCCGGACGTCCCGCGTCGACTTCGACGGGGCGGCCAAGGTGATCCGCTGGGGCGAAACGAGCGGCGAGGTCGAGATCACTTTCACGGGCAAGGACGGTTCGACGTATTTCCTCAACCGCCAGATCGACAGCGAGGGCCGCCAGGGCGTGCGGTTGACCAGAGAGGAGGGCGGAGAGCCCGAAGCCAAAGGAATCAAGGCGGTAGGCGAGCACGTGGTCGGAGTCTGCGGGTTTGACTACCAGGAATTCGTGGGTTCAGTGTATCTGAGCCAGCAGGACCCTTCCCTGGCACAGCTCCATGTGGACCGGGCAAGGGCCATCTGCGGGGTCACCGCCATGGAGGAGCTCGCAGGTCTCTTCCAGCGCCAGATCGCCGAGGAGAGGCAGCACATCGCCGAAATGTCTGATCAGCGGCTTGAGGCGGAGCAGCAGCTCGCTGCCATGGCCTGGGACGAGAAGCTGCTGCCGTCCCAGGAGGGCGATCGGCGTTCGGTACAGGAGAAGGTAAGGAAAACCGAAAGGGACGGAAAGGAGCTGGAGGCCGGCCTGGCCAAGTTCCGGGACGCTGCCGGAGAGACGGCGGAGGCGGCGGCCCGGATGGCCGAGGCCAGGCCAGAATGGAGCTTCCGGGACTGGCAGGAAAGGTTGGGCGGAATGGAAGAGTCCGTCGCCCGGCTCGGGGGAGCCGTCCCCCGCCTGGAAGGGACGAGCGACACGGAAGCGGTGGTCGGGCCATTGAAGGCCTTCGCCGAGGATGTCCGGGGGGGGCTGACTTCGTTTGGTGCGCTCAGGGTGCAGGGCGGGGCTGCGCGCAACCGCCTGCTGGCCCTGACCGGGGATCAAGACGGCGATACGGGCGGCGAGGACCCGCTGCCGAAACTGATCGAAGAACGCAAGACGGCCGCGAGAAGGAGCCGGGCGTGCCGGGGTAGGTACTGGGCAGGCAGCTTGCTGCTGGCTCTAATCGCCGTCTCCGGATGGACGGCGTGGACGTTGCTCACCCAGTCACCCCAGGGCCAAACGGCCCAGGACCTGAATGCCTGGATCGTTTCCAGGATCCCCCAGTGGGATCTCGTGCGCCACGGATTCTGGCTCCTGCTGGGCAGTGCTGCATTGAGCCTTCTGGTATTGTGGCCCCTGAACAGGGCCTTCGCCGCGTCTTCAGCGGCGAGCCGGCTGGAGGCGGAGTGCCTGGAGCTGGAGGCCCGGGTAGAGCGCTTGCGACGTCAGGCCGAGACGCTTCAGGGTCTTGAAGACGTCGCTCTTCCCGCAGCGGTGGCGAATATGGAGCAGGTGGACGACAGGGAACTCGCCGAGGCCGCCCGCGGTTTCAGGGCCGAGACCAGACTTCCTCTTGACGGAGAGACTGCCTTTGCCGAGTTCCAGGCAGAGGTTGAGCAGAAGGCTGATGCTTCGGCCAGCGCCGTTTCTGCTCTGGATGCCGCTGTCGAGGAGAGACTTAGGTCCTTCAGGCAAGGCCTTGAGGAGCTGAAAAGACAACTCAAAAACCTGGACTCGCAGATCGAGATCGAGCAGAAACGGCACCGGGAGGCCAACGAACTCAATGCAACGATCAAAGATCTCGCCATGAAGGTGACCACGGGCGAGCACCAGATACAGGTCCGCACCACGGCACGCGAACTGCTCGCCGGCACCTGCAGGCAGGCGATGGAGCGGTTTAACCGGGACCTCCGCGTCTTCATGGGGAGAGTTCTGCCACTCCTGACCCACGACCGCTACCATTATCTTCAGGTCGATCCGGAGATGCAGTTCCGGGTCTTTTCCGGCCAGAAGCACGATTTCATCGGCTGGGAGGAGATCTCGACCAGCACCCAGCAGCAGATTCTCCTGGCCTTCCGTTTTGCGCTGGCCGCGACCCTGGCAAAGAGCATCTCTGGGGGCCGCGGTCAGGCCGTGATCTTGGACGAGCCCTTCGCCTTCTATGACAAGGTCCGCATGATGGAGGCCGTCGAGGCATTGCCGAAGATGAGTGAAGACCTGACTCAGGTCTGGATCATCACCCAGGAGTTCGAGTCAACCGAGAAGTTCGCGCTGCATATCGCATGCGAGGTGGAAAAAGACGCGGTAGTCCTTCCGGCCGAGGTCTCCGGCGTCTGAACCCCCTCCTCTGCCTGGCGGGGGATTGCTCGGCAGGGACGAGCCGTCTCTGCTGGGTGGAATCATTTCGGTTCTTGCGATTGCTGCCGTGTTGTTTCTCAGCGCGAGGACCCGGTCATCTAGGAGCGTACCGCACTGGCGGAGGTCACGGCGTCAGACGCCCTGTGGTGTCAAGTGGATATTGACCTCCAGAAGAACGGGTTCTGCTCCGGTTTCAGGCGGAGACCGGAGCGCTCACGGGGCGTTACGTTGACTTCGAGACTTCGCCGGTGGGGCGTCTTCCGCTGCCACGGCTTTCGGCCACGGATCTTCTACCGCACCATGGTTCCCCGGTGAGCGGATTTGGCGGTTCCTGCGCAGGATGACATCGACCAAATTCTTGATCTATACCTCCCGGGCCTTCGACCGGCTTGAGCGCTGCTGGGAGGCCCCCCGCCTTCACCGGACATTCGGGACAGCCCTTGTCGTCTGTTTCCTCGCCACCCTCGCCCTTGTGGAAATGAACCGGCTCGGAGCCCTGCCCGAGGTCCTGGGCAGCCATGTCCCCCGCCATTATATGGGTTCGATACACCTTGCGTTCACTCTGGTCCTCGCGTGGGAGGTCCTGGGGCTGGTCCTGACCATCGCGCATTCCATCTCCACCTCTATGGGAAAACAGTTCGAGATCCTCTCACTCATCCTCCTTAGGGACGTCTTCAAGGAGTTGTCCCTGGCCGGTGAACCATTGGTATGGGACAAAATCACCGGGTCCATCACATCCATAGTTGCCTCGGCGCTCGGGGCCCTCGCCATCTTCGGAGTGTTGGGCCTCTTTTATAAGGCCCGGAGGCGCCTCCCCATAACCAGGGTCGAACACGACCGGCAATCGTTCATCGCAGCCAAGAAGGTCGTGGCCCTCAGCCTCCTGGCCTGTTTTGTGTCCATAGTCCTGTCGAGTGCATGGGCCTATGTTGTCCGGCAAGAGACCGAAGCTGTGTTCCAGTCCTTTTTCACCCTTCTCATCTTCAGCGATATCGCGGTGGTGCTCGTTTCCTTCCGCTACGGTTCCAGTTACCACGTCGCCTTCCGGAATTCCGGCTTTGCAGTGGCGACGGTGGTGGTCCGACTCGCCCTCATTGCGCCTCCGGTGTTCGGTGCCCTGCTCGGAACGGGTGCGGCACTCTTTGCCCTGGGCGTCACCCTGGCTTACAATGCCTTCGTACCGGCCAGCCGACGGGGAGGGGACCCTGGAGATGGACAGAGGCATGCCTGGGCCGGCGGGGCGTCGTGACGGGCGCGGCCTGGACAAAAGGGGAAGGACCGGTTGTTCAACCCCGCGGATTCATTTTCGGGAGGTCTGGTTGTGAACATCGTCAGTGTTTTGGGAAGTCCGAGGCCGAAGGGAAACAGCACCCTGATCGCGGAGCGGTTTACTGAGAGGGCAAGGAGCCTGGGGGCCACGGTCCGCTGCTATACCCTGAACACGCTCAACTATCGAGGATGCCAGGCCTGCTACCAGTGCAAGATCGGGGCGGACAGATGCGTCCTCAAGGATGACCTGACAGGGGTCCTGGAGGCGGTCAGGGATGCCGACATCCTTGTCATGGCCACGCCGGTCTATTTCGGCGACGTCTCCAGTCAGCTCAAGGCCTTCATCGATAGGACATTTTCATTCCTGGTCCCGGATTACGCCACCAATCCCAAGCGCAGCCGGCTTGCGCCGGGGAAGCGGGCCGTTTTCGCGATAAGCCAGGGGCATCCGGTCGAGACCATGTTTGCGGACGTATTCCCGCGCTACGACTTTTTTCTCAAATGGTACGGATTCGAGGAGACCCACGTGATCCGAGTCTGCGGGATGCGGAGGGCAGGCGACGTGATCCGGAGAACGGACGTCCTGTCACAGGCCGAGTCGCTGGCGGAAAGGATTATGGCCTGATCCCGCCCCGGGGGCATCGGGGTCGGGCCCCGGGGAAATGCTCGCTCCGGCTTATCCGATGACGGCCTGGCGGAATGCGTCGAAACCGACCCGCTCTATGAGTTTTCCCAGGCGGTCGGCCTTCTTCGCGTTGCGCTCGAAGAACTCGATCACCCTCGCCGCCACCTCAAGGGCCTCATCCTGGGTCAGATCCTCTACAAGGGTTTTGGCGAGCCGCGGCCGTGAACCCCCGTTGCCGCCCACAGTCACGAGCCAGCCGTTGGTCTTGCCGACGAAACCGAGATCCTTAATACAATTTTCAGAACACTGGTTGACGCATCCGGACACCCCCATCTTGAACTTGGACGGGAGCTTGTAGCCGTGGTACCGCTCGTCCAGTTCCGCACCCAGCGCCAGGGAATCCTGTTTGCCGAGGCTGCAGAAGGTCGTGCCCGGGCATACCTTTACGCTCCGGACGCAGGCGCCCACGGCATGGCCCGGATCTATGCCCAGATCCCTCCAGAGCGCGTCGATGTCTTCCTCGCGGACCCCTACCATGGCTATGCGGTCAGCACTCGTGATCTTGAGGGCCTGTACCCGGTATCTCTCGGCGGCATCGGCTATCTTCCTGAGATACTCGGGTGTCACGATCCCCATCGGGGCATGGGGTACGATGGCATAGGTCACCTTGTCGCGTTGGAGCACCGCGCCCTTTTCTCCGGTTTTCAGCATGGCAGTTCCTCCTGGGTTAAAGACGAGGTGTCTCGGCATTTCACGGCGTGGAACACCGATTCATTGGAAAAGGTCATGGCCGCAACTCACGAGTCCTGTTCCAGTACAATGCATTTGACCGGGCACATGGCCATGGCCTGTTCGACCGCCGTCTGAGAGCAACGGCTGCCGGTGAGATGGAACTCGGCCTTTTCGAGATCGGAGTTCATCCTGAAATGGTCCGGGGCCACCTCGGCACAGCTGCCGCAGCCATTGCACAGGTAGGTGTCGATGAAGGCTTGAAGGGTCATAACGCGCACGTCCCTCCGTGCAAGAAAATCACGCCCGTCTTCGACGGTGTGGCAGAGGCAGGCATCGGGCCTCCCGCCCCCACGGTCGGATACGCCTCTCCGCGGGATTCCACCCACTGAAAACAAACGGCGGCGAACGACTCCGGTTCTTTCGAGTCTCTGTCGCGCGCTTCCATGCCCTCTGATCGAAATACTTCCGCCGACACGCGTTCGGTCAACAAGTAACGGCCCGGAAGGCTCTTGTCAACGGCTCAGTGGCCTGGGGTCGGTCCTCCAGATGAATCGACCAGGCGTATGAGCGACGGAGGGCGGCCGAGGCGCCACTATTCGGCCGGAGCAAGGGTATACCATCCCCAGTAGGGCCGGAAAAACGGATTCGGAAGCCGGTGAAGAGATTGAATTCCTTGGCCGGGCCGGCACACCTTGCCCCGCTTATGTCAAATTTCTGCCGCCCTGGACGTTTTTTGGCGATCCTTCGCCATCCCAGTCCAGATCTCGCCAGCGCTTGCAGGCAGCCCCACGACCGCTTTCTCGGCATTCATTTCCTCTCGATGCGGTTCGATAAGAAAATTAGAAGATTGCATTTTTTCAGCAGTCGAATTGGATGAATATAACTGAATCAATCTTCATTTATGCCATAGAAATGGGAACATCAAACTTGGCATAACAATTGAATTCAAATATGCAAAAGACCTGTTCGAAAAAGGAGGCTGCCATGGCCCTCGCAATTCAATCCGCATGCACGAGTACTTCAAATGCAACATATGACAACGTGCTGTTTGAGAAATCCTTAAATGTTCTTGAGGAAAGAGCTTTTCAAATCGACATCATCACCTCTTTCGAAGAACGGGGCTGGGCTCTGTACGAGTTCGGGAACGGAGGTCCCCTCGCCTCCTATCTCGACCTGCAGCACATTGTTGAGGAAGGAAGGGAGACCGCCCGTCTCAAGTTCGGGGTGAAGTACCTCCCTCTTCCCTTGAGTGAGCATGACCGCAGCTGGCCTGTCGTGCGCGATATGCTATACATGCTGGCTTCCCAGGGCCGAGGCCCGTATTTCGTGGATATGGAGGAAGACCGGGACAAGGAGACAGGAGAACTCTGGGTGGAAGCCATAGGCTCCTATCTGGTGGACTCTGTCATACTTGACCCCCCGTATCTGCGACTGGTCATTGACGCGCGGATGTCGAGGATCAAGGATCCGTCCCGGATCGCCCAGTTTCGGAATTGCGAGATTCCCCTCCACGTGACCTGCACCCATGTCCTGAGGCGTCAGCTCATGAAGGCCGTCAGGTGGATCTGATTCAGGCGACGGTCTCGGGTTGGGTCTCTCCGCGGGCATGTTTCGGGAGCGAAAGCGTATAGACCGTGCGTGTTCCGGCGCTGGTGACGGAAAGCACACCGCCCATATTCTTGACGAGACGGTAACACAAGGGGAGTTCGCCGCCCTGGGCCTCCTCGTCGAAGGGCAGGAGGAGAAGTTCCGGGTTTTTCGGCACCGGACCGGATGCAGGGTGAGAGATCTCCAGATGCACATTCTGACTGCTCTCGTGGGCCTTCAGGCTCAGGCTCCCGCCATTGTCGGTGGACTCGATGGCCCTGCGAATAAGATTGACAAGGACCTGGCCCAAAATGTCAGGGTCAGCTGAAATCTGGGAAATTCGCCTCTCGACCTCCACTCTGCAGCCGATGCCGTGCTGTTCCATTTCCACTGAAAGCAATTCCAGGCTGTCCTGTAAAACCTTCTTGACAGAACAGCGCTGGCTCCTCACCGTCACTGGCCTGAGGTAATTCCTGATCCTGTCCAGAAGTGCTTCCAGCCTCTCGGCCTCCCGGAGGATGATTTCCGGCTCGGCCAGTTCAGGGGCCCTCTTCTGTATCCGGCGGGCAAAGCCGCCTATGGAGGTCAGGGGGTTGCGTATTTCGTGGGCCACTTCGGCGGAGATCGTCCCGAGGGTCTTGAGCTTTTCGCTCTGCACCAGCGCCCTCTCGAGAATGACCCGGTCGGATATATCTACGATGATACCCTCGAGTCTGTCTTTTCCAAGCAGCTCATTCGAGGCATAAGCGGGCAGAACCGTCAGGATGGCGTGTATGACGTGTTGCCGCCGGTGCAGTAGACGGCACTGCGCCGAGGTGGGCGCGCTCTCGGCGGAAAATGCCTTTTCGAGCAGGTCTCGGATTCGGTCCCTGTCTTCCTGGTAAATCCATTCAAGAAAGCGCCCTGGTCTGTGGAGCGATTCCTCCGGATCTTGTCCAAGAATAACTCCGCACGCCGCGTTCACAAAGTCGATGCTGAAGTCCCGCAAGAGAGCGAATATCAGGAGAGGGATGTTCTGAACCAGCTGGAAATAACGCTGTTCCGCCTTTCTGATGCGTTCGCGCAAGGCGTTTCTCTCTTGGAATCGCCTCAGGCAGAGGGTGAATTCGCTGATGGTGAATGGTTTTCTCAGGTAGTCGTAAGCCCCGATCTTGATGGCCTGGACGGCGTTGTCAAAGGTACCGTATCCGGTCATGAAGACGACTTCCAGGGTCGGATCCGCCGCCTTGAGTTTCGTGGCCAGCACGAGGCCGTCCATGTCCGGCATGTTGATGTCCACGAAGGCGAGGTGGAAGGAACTTTCCCTGGATGCAGCCAGAGCGTGCTCGGGATGGTGAAAGACCCTGGCAGAGTATCCCTCTGCCTCCAGCACCTTGGCTAGAAGCCCGCATATTGCGGGATCGTCATCGACTACGAGTATGCCTTCTCCGCGGCCCACGGATCTGTATTCATCGCTGTTCATGACGCAACACGATCAATCTGCAAGGTCGCAGCGGGAATACCCACCCCGGGCGCGCGTTCCGTCCAGCGGTTCCGTCGAGTTTTCCAGCGGGGAAACGCGCGCAGCGACCTTGGCTTCTTTGAGGAGAATCATGGCGGCTGCCTGTACAATTCTATATATTGTGGTCCAAGGCGCCATGCCAAGTCAATATCCATTTACACCTTCATGGCGAGGCCCGCAGGGCTCCAGAGTGCAGGATGCACTGAGACCGCCTGTGATCCCTTTGGATTTCCTCCAGGACAGCATCGTATTTCGCGCTTGGACGCGTCGCTCCCATAGCGTATAAGTGGAAGGAAGGCGTTTGAGTCCGGGAATACCGTTGCTCAGCAACTGCTCCTCCGGTAGAGAAGGGGAAGTGGAGGATCATGCTCCGTATCGGCATGGGGGACCCGTTTGTATCGATGAGGAGGGGAAAGGCGATGGCCAAGGATTATACAGCAACGAGAGGCATGGTGGTTTCGGCCGCCGCTGCCGTCTTGTTTTTGAGCAGTTGTCAGACAGCGTATTACAGCACCATGGAGAAGTTCGGATATCACAAGCGGGACCTGCTCGCGAGCCGGGTTGAAGATGTCCGGGACGCTCAGACGGAGGCGAAGGAGCAATTTCAATCGGCGCTCGAACGGTTCAGCACGGTTCTGAATTTTCAGGGCGGGGAACTGGAAGAGGAATATCGCGGGCTGAAATCCGAATTCGACAGGAGCGAGGCGAAAGCAGAAGAGGTCCGGCAGCGCATCGCCTCGGTCGAGAGCGTATCGGAGGCCCTCTTCGATGAGTGGGAAGACGAACTTGCGCAGTATTCCAATGATGCCATGCGCAGGACGAGCGAGCAGAGGCTTGTCGAAACCAGGGCGCGATACCACCGGCTCGTCGGGGCAATGAAGAAGGCCGAGAAGAAAATGGATCCAGTGCTTGCGGTCTTTCGGGACCATGTGCTCTTTCTGAAGCACAATTTGAACGCCCGGGCGGTGGCATCCTTGCAGCAGGAGCTGGCGTCGGTGGAAATGGATGTGGCTGCCCTTATCAGGGACATGGAGACCTCCATCGAGCAGGCCGACGCCTTCATCGAGGCCATGGCCCGGGAGTGAGCACCGCTCCCTGGCTTCCAAACCTATGTGGGAATCCAGGCTAGAGAAGCCGGTACGGAGAGGCGCGCCCGGTCCATTCGCTCGACGGGTACGTTCGGACGAGCCTTTCGTACGCATCCTTGAGCCTGCCTGGGTCCTTTGTGATCTTGTACCTGCAGACCCCTTGGAGGAACATGGCCTCGGGAAGGACATCCCTGCCGGGGAAGCGGGCCTCTATCTCTTCGAATAACGACAGGGCTTCAGGGAATTCCCCACGATCGAAGGCCACCTTCCCGATCCCCAGCAGGAGCGAGGGGACAAGATCCTCCGGCCCGATGAAACCGACTGTCCTCTGGTGCTCCCGTCCTTCCGCATCGAGGATAAGCAGGGTAGGCGTCCACTGGACATTGAAATCGTCGGACAGGGGCTTGGCATCATAGGGGACGCGCAGGGGTATCAGATTTGACACGATGAATTTTTTGACCTCTTCCTGTGGAAACGAAACCGCATCCATCTGCTGGCAGCCGATTCACCCGGGGTTGAAAAATTCCAGCAATATAGGCCGGTTTTCCTCCCTGGACCGGGTCAGAGCCCGGCCCATGTCTTCTTCCCAGCGGATTTCCTGTTCCATACCCCACCTCCTTTTCACGCCCGGTTTTCCGGTTCAGCCGGGTCCGGCCGCCTTGCCGACGTCCTTTCCCTGAGGGAAGCGCCGCAGCGTTCTCAGAACCGAAACCTCCGTGCCCCCAAACCAAGCCATCGTTTCCCTGTTGCCCCGCCCATGCACCGCCTTACCAAGAGGCGGAGAGCGTACTTCCTGTTTCTCGCGGCGCGCCTCCGTCACTTGACGCGGCAGATTCCGCGAATCGTGTCGCATGCCTCACCGAACAGCTTTTCGAGCCAGTCTTCCTGCCGCCTCTGGAAAATGACCGGAAGGCCGCACTCCGGGCACACCTTCATTTTTTCGAGGCGGCGCAGGAAATGCTGGCACGTTGCAACGAAGGCGGCATGGCTCCAGGTCAAGGGTGACACAGAGAGCGGCTTACCCGTGAATGGGTGCAGTTGTTCCGGCATAACCCCGGATGGCAGAGCCTTGCCGGTAGCCCAGGCCAGGATGTCGGCTGCAGGCTGGAGGTCCTGTTCCGTGCGGGCGCTGCTGATCACATAGTCCGCAAACCAGAGACTGCACACGAACCAGGGGTTGCCTGGGACATCCCGCGACGCCCTGTGGTATTCGTCACCTTCATACCGGGCTAGACCGCCGACGGGGGTCTTGATCCAGAGGGCCTCCTTGAGGGCCGTCATCGTGGCCTGGATCCGGGGGTCCTCGGCGGAGTAGAGACCGAAGGCGAAGAGCCCCCACAGGCTGGCGTCAAGGGTGCCGTCGACGGTGACGGCACCCTCCCGCACCGTGATCATCCGGCAGAACCGGCCGAGTTCCGGCCTCCAGAGATGGGTGGAAGCGGCGTCCCGAATCTCCGCCGCCGCCCGGCGATAGCGTTCTGCCCGCTCCGTCTCCCCGAAAATGGAACAGAAAAGCGAGGCGGCGGTGAGGCCTCCGAACACGGCCCCCACGGTATAGCTAAAGATGCCGCGGCGTTCCTCCCAGAGGTCCCAGGAGGCGTCCGGCAGACCGGTGTGGGCGTCCCGGTAATCGCACAGGAAATCGGCTGCGCGCTTGAGCAGCGGCCGGTACAGGGGCTTGATCATATCTATGTCGCGGTACAGCACAAAGTGGTTCCACAGGGCCCAGATGACCAGCGCGGTTTCGTCTTCCTGGATGGGCAGCTCTGCCCGTCCGTCCTGAAACCAGGGGTGCCAGGAGGACGCGAGGCTCCCGTCCGGATTGTACTTGTGCAGGAGGTACCCGCCCGGTGTGATGAGTCCCGAGACGAATCGGTAGAAATTGTTCGCAGCCTCCGGATATCCTGCGAGATCCATGGCATTGGCTACCAGCGCGCCGTCCCTGGGCCAGACATAAGAATAGGTGTCCCTGTTGAACTGGATGACGTCCGAGTCGTTCGCAGCCAGTATCCCGCCCTCTGCGTCGATCTGGGTGCTCAGGACGAGGAGGCTCCGTCGATACTCCTCCGCCGCCGCCTGAGGGAGGTGTTCCAAGGCGGGGGTTTCCTTGTGGACCCAGAGGCGCCAGTAGTCAGCGGTGCGGGCGATGAGCGCGTCCACGCCCTTGTGTCTGACCAGCGCATCGAGCCGCCGGATCTCCCCCCAGTCTTCTCCGGCTGCCAGCCAGAAATAGGCGTTTTCCTGGGAATTTCCCCCCACACGAAGGCTCAGGGAGATCACTGAATCGACCGAACCTTGGGCGATCGGGTTGCCGGAGAGCCATCCGTCCTCCGCATCCCGGAAGGTGCCCTCCTTGCCCATGACACCCCGCTGGCCGGCGGCGACCTGAAAGAGGCCCGATCCGGCAGAGATCATTCCACTGGCCAGAAAGTACCGGTTGCGCTTGTAATGCACCATTGCCCCGGTTTCCGGATCCAGGGCGGCGGTATCCCCCACGCTGTTTCCGGAGATGTCGAAATTTTGATGCAGGAACAGACGGATTTCCCTGGCCTCAGGCGAGAGATTCTCCACCGTGACCCTGCGGAGAAAGACGTTTTCATGGAAGTCCACCGCGTCGTTGCAGACCAGGAGCACCTTTCTTTCCGGATGGTACACCGTTACCCTGGTCACCAGTGTGTCGGTCTCGTAATTCAGGTCAAGTTTCCAGCCGCCGCCCGTTCCGACCCAGGCAAAGAGACCGTCCACCCAAAGCCCGAACCGGCATGGGGCACCGACATGATCTTCCTGCCCGACGTGAGGAAAGTAGATGTCTCGGATACGGAAGTCGCTGTCGAAACACACCAACAGTTTCCTGTTGCCTACCGGGATATCTCTGGGCATGATGTACCTCGGTTGCGCGCAGGGCGCGGGGTGAGTGGGCGGCTGGGTCCTCTCCCGAAAGATTCGCCCGCTGTGTCTCCCCGGATGTCGTTTTCTGAATTGTACAGGCAAAAGAGCCGTTTCAGAAGGGAAAAGTGTGCGGCGCCTGCATGCGCGCGAATGGACACGCCGCACTGCGATCCACTATAATGACCCCGGCCGGCCGTGAAAATCGCCCCGGGTAAGGGACCCTCCCGGAAACGGGGGAGGAGGCGGGCAGGCGCTGAGAGGCCAGAAAGGAGCAGGGACCCATGAAAGTCACAGCCTTCAACGGGAGCGCCCGGAAGGACGGCAACACCGCGATCCTCCTCAGGGTCGTGCTGAAGGAAATCGAAGACGCAGGCATAGAAACCGAACTGGTGCAGCTCGCGGGCCGGGACATCCGGGGATGCATAGCGTGTTTCCAGTGTTTTCGGAACAAGGATCAGCGGTGTGCCGTGAAGGACGATTTCCTGAATACATGCATCGAAAGGATGACCGAGTCCGAGGGGATCATACTGGGTTCGCCCACCTATTTCGCCAATGTTTCAACGGAAATGAAGGCGTTGATCGACCGTGCCGGAATGGTGTCCCGGGCGAACGGCGACATGCTGAGACGGAAGGCGGGGGCGGCGGTGGTGGCTGTCCGTCGGGCCGGGGCGATCCACGTTTTCAATTCCATCAATCACTTCTTTTTCATAGGCCAGATGATCGTTCCTGGGTCGAGCTACTGGAATCTGGGCCTGGGCAGGGAAAAGGGAGAGGTGGAGAAGGACGAGGAGGGTCTTGCGACCATGCGGACCCTGGGCAAAAACATGGCCTGGCTGTTACAGAAAATCAACTGATGACGCCGCTGAGAATACCCCATCAGCGGCGTTGCCTCGATTTTTCGTCATGGCAGGGTACGTCCAGGTAAGCTTAATTCCTCAAAAATTTCGTGCCGCACATCTGATGCATTTTGAGCGGCGTCAGTTTTCGGGAATTTTTGCAGTTCAATCGACAGGTGAAGCCGGGGGCCGGAGAGCCGTCCGCCGCCGTTTCCCCGGTTCCCCGATCAGGTCCGATCCTGGCAGACCGTTCGGTCCCATTCGGGGGAATGGAGATGGAGACCAATGAACACGCGGGAATCAATACCCCGGCCCTTCAATCGCGGATGAAAGTGCAAGAGCAGTTGGACGCCATATTCACCCCCAAAAATGTGGCGGTGATCGGGGCATCAAGGACGCCTGGCAAGGTCGGCCGCGACATCGTCATGAATCTCAAGAAGGGGGGGTTCGGCGGCAGGATCATTCCGGTGAACCCTTCGGCCGATCGGATTCTGGGCCTGCGGTGTCACAAAAGTCTAAAAAATTTCAAGGGCAGCGTGGACCTGGGCGTTGTCGCTGTGCCGAAGCCGGTGGTCCTTGCGGCGGTTCAGGACGCGCTGGACGCCGGTGCCCGGGCGATAGCAGTCATCACCGCCGGGTTCCGGGAGACCGGGACCGAGGGCGCCCGGTTGGAGCGGGACCTGGCCGACCTCTGCGCCTCGCGCCAGGCCCGTCTCCTCGGCCCCAATTGTCTCGGGGTGATCAACACACACCACCGTATGAACGCCTCTTTTGCCGGTCAGATGCCCGCGCCAGGTGGCATCTCTGTCTTTTCGCAGTCCGGTGCCCTCTGCACCGCCATCGTGGACATGGCCGCGACGAGGGGTCTGGGCCTGGCAAAGCTCGTCAGCCTCGGGAACAAGGCCGACCTCTCCGAGGTGGATTTCCTGCAGGCCTTGGGGAAAGATGAGCAGACGAGGGTCATTGTCGGATATCTCGAGGATATCGGCTCGGGGGACGAATTCGTTCGGGCGGCCGAGGATGCGTCATGGGCGAAGCCGGTTGTCATTCTCAAGGCAGGCGTCACGGAGGCCGGCATCCGGGCGGCCTCATCCCATACAGGAGGCCTTGCCGGTACCGATATGGCGTACGGCGCCGCCTTCCGCCGGTCCGGAGTGATACGGGCGGACTCATTTCAGGCCCTGTTCGACAACGCCTCGGCCCTGGCGGTTCAGCCTCTGCCCCAAGGGCCCAGGGTCCTGATCGTTACGAACGCCGGGGGACCCGGGACCATGGCAGCCGATGCGGTGGAAAAGGCCGGTTTGACCGTGGCGCAGATAGCCGGGAATACAGGAGCGGCCTTGCGGGAGCGCTTGCCCAGGGAATCGAGCGTCGGCAATCCCATCGACGTCCTGGGGGACGCCGATCCCGAGCGGTATTCTCTTGCGGTGAGTGCGGGGCAGGCGGACGAGGCTGTCGACGCGGTTATCGTGATCCTGACTCCGCAGGCCATGACCAAGCCGGTGGAGACCGCCAGAGCGATCGCTTCCTGCGTGAGAAAGGACAAGCCGATCCTCGCCGCATTCATGGGTGGAGAGGACGTCCAGTCCGGCCGAAAGGAACTGGTCGCCGCCGGTATTCCTTTCTACAGCGCTCCGGAACGGGCCGTCGCGGCGCTCAAGGCCATGCACGATTATACTGTGTGGCGGCGGCGGTCTCCCAGGGTCGTGACACGGTTCCGCGTGCACCGGCGCCGGGTCGAACGGATCGTCGCGCGGCATCTGAGGGGAGGCCGGACACATATCGGCGAGGTCAAGAGCAAAGAAATCCTCCGTGCTTACGGATTCCGCATCCCCGAAGGCCACATGGCGTGCAGCGCAGCGGAGGCCGTGGAAATCGCGGATCGGATCGGCTATCCGGTTGCCGCCAAGATCGTTTCCCGAGACATCGTTCACAAATCCGATCTCGGGGGGGTCAAGCTCAACCTGGCCGCGGCGGAGGATGTGCGGGACGCCTTTGATCTCATGATGCTCCGGATACAGCAGCGAGCGCCGGAGGCCCGCCTCGACGGTGTGTACGTGGAGAAGATGCTCGCCCGGGGGCTCGAGGTGATACTGGGCATGAGCCGCGATCCGCAGTTCGGTCCCATGCTCATGTTCGGACTTGGAGGCATCTTTGTCGAGGTCATGAAGGACGTGACCTTTCACCTCGCTCCAATCACTGCGGAAGAAGCGGTGCAGATGCTTCAAAGTACCCGATCCTATGAGCTGCTCGAGGGGGCCAGGGGACAGCAGGGCGTGGATCTTCAGGCAATCGCCAGCGGCCTACAGCGGATCAGCCAGCTCGTCACCGACTTTCCCCGAATCGCCGAACTCGACATCAACCCCTTCATCGTCGGGGATGTGGGCACCGAACCCTTCGTGGCGGACGCCCGGATCACCCTCATACCTTCTTGAGGAGGCTGGATGAAGAGCCCCTGCCAGGCCCGGCCCGATCCCGACTGGAAGGAAAAATACAGGGATCTCATCACCACGCCCGCGGAGGCGGTCTCCCGCCTCAGGCCCGGGCAGCGGGTGTTTGTCGGCACCGGCTGCGGGGAACCCAAGGAACTCGTCCGGGCCGTCACCAATCGCGCCTCGGAACTTGCTGATGTGGAGATCGTGCACCTGCTTACCCTCGGCGAGGCCCCTTACGCCCACAAGGCCCTCACGGAAAATTTCAAGGTGAACAGCTTCTTCATAGCTGAAAACGTCCGGGGTCTCATTCAGGAGGGCCTGGGCGACTATACCCCGATCTTTCTCTCGGACATCCCGAGGCTTTTCAGCTCGGGGCAGCTCCCTCTCGATGCCGCCCTCATCCAGGTGACCCCGCCGGACGAACAGGGGCGCGTGAGTCTGGGCGTCTCCGTGGACATCGTGAAGAGCGCAGCGGAAAACGCCTCGCTGGTGGTAGCGCAGGTGAATCCCCGCATGCCCCGCACTCTGGGGCAGAGCTTCCTGGATGTTTACGACCTCGACATCCTGGTGCCCACGGACACCCCGATATTCGAGGCCCAGCTCCCTCAGAGCACCGAGATAACCCGGAGGATCGGCGAGTATGTGGCCTCTTTGGTGGAGGACGGCTCCACGGTGGAATTCGGCATAGGGCGCATACCGCACAGCGTGGTGGATTTTCTGAAGGAGAAAAAGGACATCGGAATCCACACGGAGATGCTTACGGACAGCATCATCGATCTCGTGGAATGCGGCGCGGTGACCGGGGCCAAGAAGACCATGGACAGGGGCAGGATCGTCGCGAGTTTCTGCCTCGGGACCCGCAAGCTGTACGATTACATCCACAACAACTCCCTGTTCTTCTTCCGGCCCACCGAATACGTAAACGATCCGTACATCATCGGCATGCAGCACAAGATGGTGGCCATCAACACGGCCCTCGAGGTGGATCTCACTGGACAGGTGTGCGCGGATTCCCTGGGGACCAGATTCTATTCCGGGATCGGAGGCCAGCTGGATTTCAACCGCGGTGCGGCCCGTTCGGCTGGCGGAAAGGCGATCATCGCCCTCCCTTCCACGGCCGGCGACGGAAACATTTCGAGGATAGTCACCAGCCTCAGCGCCGGAGCCGGCGTGGTAACCACCCGCGGGGACGTGCATTACGTGGTAACCGAGTACGGGGTCGCCTATCTCCACGGGAAGAGCGTTCAGGAGCGGGCCCTGGCACTGATCAGTGTCGCGCACCCCGGTTTTCGAGCTCGCCTGCTCAAGGAGGCCATCGAGGCGAAATACCTCCGCCACGAGCTGGCAGATGTGGATGGGAAGTTCACCGTGGCGCCCCATGAGGGCCGTGGGGTGCTCCTGCTGGAAGACGGGACTCAGATTGTCTTCCGGTCCGTCCACCCGACGGACGAACCCAGGATGAAGGACCTTCTCTACGCCCTTTCCCAGGAAACCCTGTATTACCGGTTCATGACCCATATCCAGCGATTCCCCTACAAACAGATCAAGGATTTCGTCTACATCGATCATCGCAAGGATGTTGCCATCGTGGGCACGCTTCCGGAGGCCCACGGTGAGGACATCATCGCCGTGGGCCGATACTACCTCGACCAGCGGACCAATCGGGCCGAAGTCGCCTTCGTGGTGCGGGACGACTGGCAAAATCGAGGGATAGGGACCTTTCTGCTCAAGCATCTCGTCACCCTGGCCAAAAGAAACGGCATAGCCGGCTTCACTGCGGAGGTCCTCAGGGACAACAAGAGAATGCAGGCGGTCTTCAACAACAGCGGCTGCCGTGTCAGGAGTCGACTGACCGAGGACGTGTACAGCTTCGAACTTGATTTCGATTGATCCGGAGGGAGGGGCGTGGCACGGGGCCCGCGCGGCGGGAGGCCGGTCCGGAGAGGGTCGACGGAGGGTATCCCGGGGGAGATGCCCGGAGGGCGGTGTCCGGAGGCTAGCCTATCACATCGGGGCCCCGGGAGTCCAGGCATTTCACGAGCCTTTCGCGCGGTTCCCCCATCTTCCGTTCCATTTTTATCGGATTGAAGAAGAGGGCCATTGCGCACATCGAAGACGATGGTTTCATGATGTGTTCCGCCTCCAGACGGACCGCCGTAACCCATATGGGGGAGATGACCCATGCATGGTCGGTCCCTGTCTTTTCGAACTCGAGGGAGATCCGATAGTCCCTGAACAGCCGGAGTTCTTCAAAGTATGCACGATGCCGTAAATAGCTGCGCATCCATGACATATGACCTGAGCAGGTAAATCGCCTCCCACTGTTGTCTGATTGCGTCAGAATGCGCAATTATGATGTTAGGTATAATTGAATTGGATGAGGGCCCCTGGTGAAGGTTTACAGTTCGGGGAGTTGCAGCATTGGGGCTGTGCCGAACCCCCTGATCATTTACGGGCGGCCTCCGTCCTGCCCGCCGTCTTGGTGACCAGCTAGTGGCCCGGCAGGGAACAGTAGCGTTCGGCCTGTCTATTCGATGCGGAATTTCACGATATCTTTATCTTGTCTGTGAGTTCAGAAGCGGTGAACGGTTTCACGATGGAGTTGGTCACGTCTAGCCTTATGGCCGTGACCAGCAAATCCTTCTCAGAGTGCTCCGTCATCATGATGAAAGGGATTCCCTTCCATTTCTTTCTGCTGCAGACCTGAGACAGGAATTCCTCGCCGCTCAGGCGGGGCATCTCCCAGTCCGAGATGATGACATCCACCGCATTGTGGTTCATCACATCCAGGGCCTCTCCACCGTCTGCGGCATCGACACCGATCCGTAGCCGAGCGCGTTCTGTATGACCCTGCACACCGCCGCCTGGATATCAGGGGAGTCGTCCACTACAAGAAGGCGCACAGGAGCGGGGCCGGGGGGAGGGGGATTCACGCTCGTTCCGCCGTGGGGCGTACCGGGTCGAGAGAAGGGGGGAACACGGGGCCGGGTGTGACCAAGCGTTGCGTTTTTTTGTGGGACCCATGGGGAACCTGCCGTCATTCCAGGCCTCCGTGGGGCGGCAGGGGGCAGGGTGCGCCCGAGTCCCATGTTGACATTGGGTCACATTCTCATTATTCAGATGCATTGACAGTCTGCGGCGGTGCTGCGGCGTCTTGGAGGACACTGTGAAGGGTTTCTTGTTCAATAGCAAGGAGAGCCGGATGACTGGGTCGGACGAAGGGGCGGAGCCACGAATGCCTTGTCGCGAAAAGGCGAGTAAGGACGGCCTGCACGACAAGGAAAAGGAGGAATTCTTCCGATTGCTCGCCCAGACCGGCGAGTCGTTTCCCGAGGCGGGGGGTCCGATTTTGGAGGCCTTTCTCCTGACTGAAGGCCACATTTCGCCCGAGTACCTCCAGCAGCGGCTTTTCAGTCAGGGTATCGATGTGGATCTGGCTGCGGTGAGCAATATCCTCGAGGTACTGTGCCGATACGGTATAGCCCAACGGGTGCAGCTCAACGGTGGCGGTCCGTGGTATGAACACCTCCACTTGGGTGCGGATCACGATCATCTCATGTGCATGCGATGCGGAAAGATCGCCGAGTTCGACGACCCGGAATTCAAAGCCCGGGGGCACAGGGTTGCCGTGGAGCGTCATTTTGAACCGCTGGCCTACAAGCTGACCATACTTGGCCTGTGCCCTGCCTGCAGGAAGCGGGAGGAACCGTCCATGCCGCTGGCCATGGCGGCCCGGGGGGAAAAACTGAAAATCATCCGCTTTGCCGGAGGGTGTCAGATGCAAGCCAGGCTCGCCTCCATGGGGCTTTCGGTGGGGGACGAGGTGGAGGTTGTAAATAATTCCGGGCCGTTCATAGTCAACGCAAAGGGGACCAGACTGGCACTGGGGCTTGGACTCGCCCAGAAGATTCTCGTCAGTATGCGAAAGGCAGGGGCGTCTTCCGCGCAGGAGAACGGAACGCACTTTTGAAGGGGGTGAAGATTGGAGGGGCGTGACAGCGAAAAACCGGCGGAGGATTCGATCTGGATGACACAGACCCTGGGCTTTATCGGGGGGGGGCAAATGGCCGAGGCCATCATCGGCGGCCTCCTAGCAAGGGGAATGGTTTCTGCCGGTCAGGTGACGGTCGCCGATCCTGTCGAATCGCGGCGCAGTCTTCTCCAGGGGCGTTTCGGGATCAAGACGACTGCAGACAATGGCGAAGCGGTCCGGACATGCCGGACCATCGTTTTGGCAGTAAAGCCCCAGATGATGCAGCCGGCCCTCCGGTCCATTGGCGGATTTGTTACCCCTGAGCACGTGCTGGTCTCAATCGCTGCTGGGATTCCCTGCGAGATTCTCGAAAGGGACCTTCCGGAGGGGACGAGGGTGGTCCGGGTGATGCCGAACACGCCGGCACTGGTGCAGAGCGCGGCCTCCGCTCTCTCCGCCGGGAAGGCCGCCCGTACCGAGGACATTGACCTGGTCCTGGGGATATTTCAGACCCTTGGGACCGCTGTAGTCGTGCCGGAGGCTCTCATGGACGCGGTCACTGGTCTCAGCGGCAGTGGTCCGGCCTACGTCTTCCTCTTCATCGAAGCGTTGATCGATGCTGCGGTTTTGGTAGGTCTGCCGAGATCCGTCGGGAGGGACCTCGTCCTCCAGACGGTCCTCGGAGCGGCCCGCATGTGCTTGGAGACCGGGAAGCACCCGGCGGAACTCACCTCAATGGTGACAAGCCCCGGTGGGACCACCATAGCCGGGATTCGTGCCCTTGAACGGGGGGCCTTCCGCTCACTCCTCATGGACGCTGTGGAAGCCGCGGCCCGGCGGAGCCGGGAGCTGGGCACGCCGGTCAGGTCTCTGTGACCTGTCTCCCCGGATCCCTTGGGATCCTGGACGAAACAAAAAACATGAGGACCGCCACCGCCCCTGACATGAAAAATACCCAGGGATAACCGAAACGCATCCAGAGAAGACCGGCGAACAGCGGGGCCACCATGGAGACGACGTGCTCGATGGAATAACTCGCGGATATCGACGCGGTGATTTCGCTCGCCGAAGTTGCGATCTTCGACAGATAGGTCACGTGGGCAGACCTGAGTGAAAAGAGCATATCATCGAGTATATAGCATGCAAAGAGAGCGGGGAGGACGAACGGGATGGGCAGCCAGCGTTCCGCCAGCCCGTAACACGCGCAGACGCAGAACAGGAGCGCCGAATCCGCCATGAGCACTTTCCTCTCGCCCAGCAGGTCGATCAGTCGGCCAAGGAGTGGCTTTAGAACGATGCCCACTGCTGCGGAGCACAGCACGAGCCTGGCCATGGCCGGGGCATCCTGCTGGAAAACGCGTATGAGGACCCAGGGCGCGAACACGAGAAATATCTGTTTGCGTACCCCGAACAGGAGCGCAAGAGAATAGAAAAGGAGATATTTTTTCTGAAAGACGAAGGATTTTCTCCTGTGGGCGGTGTGGCCTTCGTCTTGAAGCAGGCCTGCTACCAGGGCGGAGCAAAGGGTGAGCGCGGCCGCGATCCAGTAGAGCTGCTCGTAGTCAAGGTCGAGAACCTCCATCCCCTGCCAGACGATAAAGGCGCCGACGATGGTCCCGAGGCTTCTTAGGCTTGTCACCAGCCCGAAAAGTCTTCCCCGGGTGTCGGGTTCGCTCAGCGCGACGCAGAAGCTCTCCCGCAGCGTCATGACGATGTGGGCACCGGTGGACCACACGAATAGCCAAACTGCCAGAGAAGGGAGCCCGGGGGAGAGGCTCGCGGTGCCCGCGATCCCAACCGCGATCATCAGGGTGCTGCCCACCAAAATCTTTCTTTCCCGTATGCTCCCCACCAGTCCGAGCAGCAGGAAGAGGAGCATCCCCGGCGCCTCGCGCACGGTCTCGAGCAGACCCCTCTGGCCTGCATCCATGTGAAAAATTTCCACCAGAAAATTGTTCAGACTGTAGAAAAAGATGCCCGTGGCGGACGCCCCGAGGAATGTGCTAAAAAGAAAAATCGGCCTCTGTCTCTGGAGGATCCACGCCCCGCTTGCAGGGGCCTCGTTGTTTCGCTGGGAGAGCATGGAGGACGGACAATACCACATTGGGGGCAGGGCATGCCAAGGCCAATTGGTGTGACGGAATGCTGGAGGATTCCGGAGTGGTCATGAAGATCGGCGGCACGGGGAAGGCAGCGTTGCTGGAAGGGCTGGACCAGGGGAGGGTGGCTCCGGCGTACCTCATCCTGGGAGAGCGTGCAGTGACCCGGCCCCTGGTGGCCTCGTTGGCAGAAACACTGGTCCCGGAGGATGTACGGCTCTGCAACCTGGAAGTCGTGGAAGGAGAGCAATACACCGAGGGGGCACTCCTAGATTCCCTGCGCACCAGACCCTTCTTTCCAGGTAGGAAGGTAGTCGTGCTCCGCGATCCGCCTTTTCTGCTCACCTCTGCTCCGAAAAAGGCCAGGTGGAATAAAATTGCGGCCGCCCTGAAGGCAGGAGACGAGGAGACGGCGGCCAGCCTAACCTCGCGGCTCTTAGCGGAAATCAGGGTTCGAGTCCGGGACCTTGCGGATGTTTCCGAACTCGAACTGAGAAGGGTACTTGACTGGCCTGAGGATGAACCGGTCGATGACCTGACGGCCCTTCTCGACCGCCGGGCTGATGAATTCGATGCGCGTCAGGGAAACGATGAGGCGGAGGGGGCGGAGAAAATCCTTCACTGGCTTGCCCAGGGGGCCGGTGCGGACTCGGCGGTGCTCGTCGTCGAGACGGAGTTCGCGGATCGGCGAAGTCGGTGTTTTCAGGAACTGGCCAGGAGAGGGGTGCTCGTCGATCTCGCCGTGGACGAACGGGACAAGAAAGCCGGCCTGCGGCGGGCCCGGGACCTGGTGACTGGGTGGGTGCGGGAAGCCGGCAGGGGTATACAGCCCCGGGCCGTGGAGATGCTCTTGGAACAGGTGGGCCAGACAGACCTTTTCGCCCTCAGGACCGAGATCGACAAACTTACGGCCCTTGTCGCCGAGGGATGCACGATCACCAGAGAGGACGTGGAGGGCTCAGTCGCCCGGCGCCGGAGGGAAGAGATGTATCAGCTGACAGAGGCCCTGGGAGCCGGTGATCTTCATGGGTGTCTCGATGCCCTGGACCAGCTCACAGGTCAAGGGATTCATCCTCTGGCCCTTCTGCAGACGTTGGCGAATTTTTTCCGGAGGGTGCTACTTCTGAAAGCGGCCCTCGATCACCTGGGGGGTCCGCGCTCTGCCCGGGGCATTGGATATCAGGCTTTCCAGCGGGAGGTCCTCCCCGGGATGAAGGCATACTGGGGCTCCCCTTTGCCTGAGGTCTTCAAGGGGGCACATCCCTACGGGCTGTTCAAGACAACCCTCCAGGCTGGGCGCTTCGACACAGCTCATGTGTTGGATCTGCTGGCCAGTTTCGCCGAGATGGACTTCCGTTTGAAGGGCGGCCGGACGGAGCCGAAACTCGTACTGGAGGAGTTCATCATGCGGGCGGTGGAGGGGATCAACAATGGATGAAAGGACACAGGATTTGGCCAGGACCGTCCGCTATCTCTTCGAGGGCGCCATGCTCAAGAGGACGCCTCGCACGGGTTTTGCTTTTCTGGGGCGGGGCACGGAATCCGTGGCGGCCCACACCTTCGGCATGGCGCTGATCGCCATGACGCTGGCCAATGAAGTCCCCGGGATCGACGTGGAAAAGCTCCTCAAGATGTGTCTCTTACACGACATCCCGGAGGCTCGTACCGGTGATGCCAATGCCGTGCACAAGAGGTATATTACAGTCCATGAAGAAACCGCAATCGCCGACATGGTCCAGGGGCTTCCCTTCGCCCGCGAGATATCTGACTTGCTCTCCGAATATCGAAAAGGTGAGACAGCAGAAGCAGTCATCGCCCACGATGCTGATCAGCTCGATATGTTGCTTTCCCTCAAGGAGCACCTGGATACGGGCAGTGCAGACGCTGGGTTGTGGATCCCCCACGTCCAGGCGCGCCTGAAATCGCCTTCCGCCCGGGCTCTTGCCGAATCCATGATGAAGGAACACTGGGCCAGCTGGTGGATGTCCCGGCTGCTAGAGCAGGAGGAGGGGGTCGGCGACACAGGGTGACTTTACGGAGATTTCCAAAGAAAATACTGGGGCTGCCTCGGTGAGCCCCAAGGAGGTTGGCGCGTATGTGCGGAAGAAGGTGCGGTATCGCTCTGGTGCTGTTGTTCTTTACTGCCTGCCTCGGCTGGGGCGGCTCGGCCCTCTCTGAGCAGGAGACTCACGGACTGCGACTTTACTACACGGGGAACACCTGGGGATATCTCGATCCCTGCCCTTCCTGAAAGGGGAAAGAATTCGGGGGGATCCCCCGTCGGGTCCGTTGGATCCGGGAAAACGTCAAGAATGCCGGCGGTGATTTTCTGTTGCTGGATGCAGGGGACTTTCTTTTTAAGAATCAAAAGGTTGCGTCCGAAGCAGGTCTTGCCCGGGCCCGCCTGATGCTGGACATGTACCGGCAGATGGGATATGCGGCTGCGTGTGTGGGGCGGGAGGATCTCGCGGCCCCGGTGGACTTCCTTCAAGAAGAGGCCGGAAAGAAGGGGTTGAAGCTGCTCTCTGCGAATCTCCGATATGAAGGCAAGCCTCTTTTTGAACCCTATGCGATTTTTGATGTCGGTGGGAACAGAATCGCAGTGCTGGGAGTGACCTCCCCGCGCCTCAGCCCGGATGTCACGGCAAAGGGCGTCGAGGTCCTCGATCCCGAGACCAGCCTGAAGGCCATCCTTCCCCAGGTGGAGCAGAAGGCCCAGGTCGTCATCCTGCTCTCCAATCTCGGGGATATAGCAGACAACAAACTCGCCAGGGCTGTGAATGGAATCGACGTCATCGTCGGAAGCGGGGCAATCCAGAGACGCTCCGCCATCCAGAGTCTGGAAGGGACAACGCACATCCTGAGGACCGATACCAAGGGTAGGTCTGTGGGCGAGGCGACCATTGACATCGACACGCGGGGGGATGTGACCGGCATGCAGAGCAGACTCATACCCATGGGGAAAAATCACCCCGTGGACGAGGCCGCTCTTGCCCGGGTTGAGGAACTTGAAAAGCGGTACCCGGTGACAACGGCCACTGGAAGGCCAGCGGCTCTCGGGCCTCAGGAGAACCCCTTTCTGAAGGCCCTTGAGGAGGCCAGAAAGAAAAGGGCTCAGGAAGGCGGGGCGGCGCCCGGGGTCGTAGCGCCCGCAGGCCGTAAGGCCGACGGGAACGCGCCGGCTCAGCCTTTGTCCAATCCGCTCCTCGAGCTGCTCAGGCAGAAGCAGGCTGAACAGGCCCTATCCGGGAAGGATGGGGGAACTTCGGCCTTGAAACCGGAGGTGAAGGAGACTGATCCAGCCCATTCGCCCTGAGGGGCAAAAAGCCGCGGCGGAGCGGACAGTCAGGCCCTCCTGCGTGAGGTGCGGAACCTGCCTCTCAGTGTGCCCGGTGTACGACATCACCCGACACGAGCGTTTTTCGCCTAGGGGCAAATTCAGGCTGCTGAATCCCGACGCACAGAGGATGGATTTTACCGGAGGGAGTCCGGAATCCCAAGGTTGCAAGCCGCAACTGAAGACCGCCGAGACCTTGACAGCCTGCCTCCAGTGCGGGGCGTGTGCTGCCGTTTGCCCGTCCGGCGTTGCGGTCGATGCGCTCGTACGCGGGGTCAGGAGAGGCGTGGAACCGGCCAGGAGTGCCGAGGACTGGCTGTGGTTTATGCTCGGAAGTCCGCAGATGCTGTCCCTCGTTTCCGGTGCACTGGCGGTCCTCCCCCGGAGCAGTGGACTCCTCGCACGACTGATGGGCATGGCCCGTCAGGAGTGCGGCGCCAGCCAGACCAGGAGTCTTGTCATGCCCTCCCTGGCCCGCCGGCCCGCCCTCAGGAGACGTATTTGTCGACAATCGCAAAGTTCCGGCCATGCAACCCCGGGCACGGTGAGGATCGCGTATTTCCTGGGGTGCATCCAGAATTACGTGTACCCGGAGGTGGCCGAGGCCATTGTCTCCTGGTTCGGCGGCGAGATCATCGTTCCCTCCGGACAGGGCTGCTGCGGAATGCCCGCCTGGGCGGCGGGGAACGATGGCGCTGCCAGGAGCATGGCAAAGGAAAACGTCAGGCTCCTGGCGGCGGCGCGACCGGATTTTGTGCTTGTAGGCTGCGCCTCGTGTGCCGCGATGCTTCGCGAGTGGCCGGTCTTGTTGTCCTCCATGGAGCCGGAAGGCCGGATGGCAGCGGCCCTGGCGGGGCGGGTCCGGGAGTTCAGCCAACTCGTGGAAGAACTCGATATCCAGCCTCCGGTTCCACCGCGCGTCCTGGACGGAACGGTGACCTATCACGCTCCGTGCCATCAACGCTATGGAGCGGACACCGTGGTGAGCGAGACTCTGGTGGATCGGTTGAGTTCCGGGAAGTACGTCCCCACAGCCGCGGGTTGCTGCGGCCAAGGCGGACTCTTTGGACTTTCCCGGCCGGACCTCTCCATCGAGATCTTCCAGAAACGCCTGGACGCCGTAGAACGGTCCCGGGCCGTCGCGGTCGTGACGACATGTTCGGGCTGCCTGCTGCAATGGCGCGCGGGCACCGCCGGCCTGTCAGCCGGACCGAAGGTCTTCCACCTGGCTGAACTGGCCTGTGTTCCCCGGGCTGCGGAGTCCCGGTTGTGAAGAGGGTTCAGGACTACTATTTCAAGAAGGCCAAGAAGGAGGGCTATGCCGCCCGATCGGTATACAAGCTTCTGGAGGCCCAGGTCCGGCATCGATTTCTCCGGCACGGCCAAATGGTTCTCGACCTGGGCGCCTCACCGGGTGCCTGGACCAGATATGCAGCGGAAGTCGTGGGGAAGGAAGGAAGGGTGGTCTCCGTAGATGTGCAAAATATCGCCGTCTCGGCCGGAAACGTCGTCACGGTGCAGAAGGATGTTCTCAACGCCGACCTAGAGGATTTTCGAGCGTTTGCCCCGGCCTTCGACGTGGTCCTGAGCGACATGGCCCCAAAAACGACTGGGAGCAGGGCTGTGGATCACATTCGCTCCGTGAGCCTGGCCTCCAGAGCACTGGCCCTGGCTGAAGGACTCCTGCGCCCCGGCGGCACCTTGTACTGCAAGGTCTTTCAAGGCAGTGAGTTTCCATCCTTCCGCCGCCGTTGCGGGATCTGTTTCGATTCGGTGAAGGCGGTGAAACCGAAAAGTTCCCGGCCGGAGAGCGTGGAGATCTTTCTGCTCTGCACCGGATTCAAGCAGGGGCCCAGCGGATGGTGAGAGATTGCGGTAGCTCGGGAGATTGGATAGTCTGGCTGAAACAGACACGTCGCTTTCCTTAATCAGGAGGCAGATCAGGAGGAGAACATGGGCAAGAAGGAAAAGATCCAAAAGGAAAAGCCGCTGGAGAAGATGACCGCAAAGGATTTGAGAGAACTGGCCAAGGAACTCGGGGATATCCAGGGTGCCCATGGCATGAACAAGGAGGAACTCCTCGCTGCCATACGCCGGTCCAAGGGGATTGAGGAATCGAAGGCGCCCAAGGTCTCCATGCGGGAGATCAAGGCCAAGGTGAGGCAGTTTCGCAGCAGGGCCGCCGAGGCCAAGGGTTCCGGGGACAGGCGGATGTACAAGATATTCAAGAAAAAGGCTGTATCCTTGAAGAAAAGGACGCGGCGGGGGGCCTGAGAGGGCGAAAGTCAAGGGAGGGAGGCGCCATGCCGGTTTTTCAAACTGAGCTGCCCGGTCTCGATCTCCTGCACAGGGGGAAGGTGCGTGACATCTACGGGCTGGGAGAACAACTGTTGATCGTGGCCACGGACCGGCTGTCCGCCTTTGATGTTGTTCTGCCCACCCCCATCCCCGACAAGGGGCGCATCCTCACCCGGATGTCGCTCTTCTGGTTCGAAACGCTGAAGCACATCATTCCGAATCACCTGGTCACGGCGGATTTCAAAAAATATCCCGAAAGGTGCCGGGCGTTCGCCGAGGAGTTGGACGGCCGCAGCATGTTGGTCCAGCGGGCCGAACCGCTCCCGGTGGAATGCATCGTCCGGGGCTACATCACGGGTTCCGGCTGGAAGGACTATCTCCGGACCGGGGAGGTGAGCGGAATCCCCTTGCCGCCGGGCCTTCGGGAATCCGAGAAGCTGCCTGAACCCATCTTCACGCCGTCCACCAAGGCGCAGGCCGGGGCACATGACGAGAACATCAGTTTTGAGAGAATGGCGGACCTGCTTGGAGACGAACTGGCCAGGACAGTGCGGGATACGAGTCTGCGCCTGTACAGGACCGCTGCCGATCATGCCCTGGGGCGCGGGGTGATCATCGCGGACACGAAATTCGAATTCGGCAGGAGGGAAGGGCGGCTCCTCCTGATCGACGAGGTCTTGACGCCTGACTCATCCCGGTTCTGGCCGGTCCGAGGCTACGGACCGGGACGTGGTCAGCCGAGCTTCGACAAACAGTTCGTGAGGGATTATCTCGAATCCCTTTCGTGGAACAAGCGGGCTCCGGGTCCGGTGCTCCCTCCTGAAATCGTCGAGAAGACCGGCGCCCGGTACCGTGAGGCCCTGGGGCTACTGACCGGCCTGCAGGGATGACGACTTCGATGCGATTCGGCGCCCGTGGCCGTCTGGGCGCTGTCGTTGTCGGACTGTGCCTCGCTCTGTTTTCCTCTACGGCGGGCGCCGGGCTGCAGGCGTGGGTTCTCGACGTGGTGGACGGGGACACGATTGTTCTCAAGGGAGGCGAGCGGGTTAGGTACCGGGACATCGACGCCCCGGAGGTGCCCGGGGCGGATGGTCCGGGCATGCCCTTCGGCCCAGAGGCGGCCCGGCGGAATCGTGAACTGGTGCAGAAGAGGTTCGTGCGTCTGGAGGTCGACCGTGCGGATTTGCGGGATCGTTACGGAAGACTCCTCGCCCGGGTATTTCTCCATGACGGCCGTTCTGTTGCGGGCATTCTCGTCGGGGAGGGTCTTGCCTGGGTCTGCCCCGGGGTGAGGGGTGCGGGTGCGGACAGGGATCTTCTGGCAACGCAGGGGAGGGCAATTGAAGCCAGGCGCGGGATCTGGTCGCTTCGCACCGTCGCGGTCGAGCCTTATTACATCGGCAACAGGGGCTCGTTCCGGTTTCATCGTCCGCACTGCCCATCGGCCAGGGAAATCGCCAGGGGAAACCGAGTGATCTTTCAGACCCGCCTGCAGGCGTTTTCCCAGGGGTACTGCGGTTGCCGGCGCTGCCAGCCGTAGGATAAGACCGTCGTGCCTTTGTAGGGGTCTCTTGAGTTTGACCGGAGAAGATCATGGAAGCTGACGCATCGGCGGGGGCATGCCACCATGCCACAGATCCCCGGCTCGCCGGGATTGTCATGGATAGGGTTTACCTGGACCATGTGGCCTGGCCGGGGCATGTCGAATCTCCATCCCGCCTGAAGGCGATCCATGAGGGACTCAACGACAGTCAGGTACTGTCCAGGTGCCGGGTCTTGTTCCCCCGCCTGGCCACCCGCGAGGAGCTGGAGTGGAACCACACCCCCCGTTATCTGGACAGGCTCGCCCTCACGGAGGGCCGGGATCAATGCCTGCTCGATCCGGATACAGGTACGGGCCCTGCCTCGTGGAGGGTTGCACGTCTCGCCGTGGGCGGGGTCTTCTGTGCCCTCGACGCCGTTTTCGACAAGCGGATACGCAATGGCTTCACGCTGGTCCGCCCTCCCGGGCACCATGCCGAAGCCGACACCGCCATGGGATTTTGCCTCCTGAACAACGTTGCCCTGGGCGCTCACTACGCGAGGCGGGTTCTTGGATGCGCGAAGGTCCTGATTGTGGATTGGGATCTCCATCACGGCAATGGAACCCAAAACAGTTTCTATACCGACAGTTCCGTGCTCTATTTCTCCACCCATCAACATCCCCATTATCCTGGAAGCGGAAGAGTCGGTCAGACAGGAACCGGAGCCGGAGAGGGTTTCACAGTCAACGTCCCCATGGCGGCCGGAGCCGGCGATGAGGACTTCGCTGCAGTGTTCCGCCGGGTACTGATGCCCATCGGCCGGAAATTCCAACCCGACCTGGTCCTCGTTTCGGCTGGCTTTGATATCAGCCGAGACGATCCGCTGGGCGGGATGAATGTTTCGGCAGACGGCTTTGCCTATCTGGCCCGATGCCTCCTGAAACTCGCAGACGATTGCTGCGGAGGGAGGATCCTGTTCTGTCTGGAAGGAGGATACAACCGCCGGGATCTCCGCGACGGGGTGCTGGCTGTGCTCGGGGAATGCGTCGGTTCGAGTGTCCTTCCCGAGGCGGAGGCGGCAAGGCTGGAGGCCGCCGGACCCGGGCCGGAGATCGTCAGGGAGGTGATTGCAATTCACCGCGCATGGTGGCCACTGGACGAGTGACTCAGGATCCGGTCTGGATGACCGTGTGTGGGGCGTATCGTCTTGCCCGGAAATCCTCCGCCCGGAGATGGGGATGAACGCTGCATCCAGGCCCGATCTCGATGCCCTGGGGTATCCGGGTCTGAGTCCCGATAACCGTCAGATCCGAGTTCGCCCTGCCCACAAGAGAGTCCTTGCCGACGCTCACGCCGATGTCGGTGATTGTTCTCTCCAGGCGGGCCCCCGGCCCGACCTGTGTGTCGAAAAACAGTATTGAATCCCGCACCTCGGCCCCTGCCGCGATATGGACTCCCGGGAAGAGAATTGACCGCACCACCGTCCCTTCCACCCTCACACCGTTGTGGAGTCGGACATCGTCGATGCTGCCACGTGGGCCGACAAGGGCCGGCCCCCGGTCTCGTATGGCCTCATGGCCGAGGTTCGTGCGCATCGGCCATGCATCCAGGCGGATTTTGGGGTTCTCGCCAAGCAGTTCCATGTTTGTCGACCAGTATTCCTCCAGAGTACGGCTGTAACCCCAGTAGCCCTGAAACTTGAAACCGTACAGCCTGTGCCTGCCCAAAAGCGCGGGGAGGATGTCGCGACCGAACTCGTGGGAAGGGGCCGAGGCGTTTTCCCTCAGGATCGTCTCCAAGATTTCGGTCCGAAAGAGGTAGATGGTGAGGGAGGCCCAGTTCGAGACAGGGCTGGCCGGTTTCTCCCAGTATTCCAGCACGCGCCCCCCACGGGGGTCGTCATCCCCGATTCGAGCCAGCCCGAAACGGGATGCGCCGGTCGCTGGGACTTCCACAAACGCGGCAGAGACCTCGGCATCCATGTCCAGATGGAAGCGGACAAGTTCCTGGTAATCCATGTGGTAGATGTGGTCGCCCGAAAGGATGAGTACCAGATCCGGTCTGTGCGAATAGATGAAATCGAGGTTTTGGTACACGGCGTCCGCCGTACCCTTGTACCAGTCAGAGGCGTGGAGGCCCTGGAAGGGGGGGAGCAATGTGATGCCGCGGTGCCGTCCGACCATGTCCCAGGAATCTCCGTTCCCGATGTGCTCTATCAGAGAGGAGGAACGGTACTGGCTCAGAATCCCCACGCGGTCGAGGCCGGAGCGCATGAGATTGCTCAGGGGGAAATCTATGAATCTGTAAAGGCCGCCAAAGGGTACAGTGGACTTCGGCCTGAGGAACGTGAGCACGCCCAGTTCATCCACCCGTCCACCGGCCAGCACCATTGCGAGGATTTTTGCCATGCCTTCTCCGTGACATCGAGAAATTGGAAGTACCTTACAGATCGTCCCATGTGGCCGCCCCGGTAGAGGCGGAATCTCCGTTTCCGGTGCCCAAGGAGGAGTCTTCACCGGCGGTCGTTTGATTCTTCCCGGCGGGGCCCCCGCACGCAGCCTCCTCGACGGCCTCTTCCACCATCTGATCGAAATCTCCCTCCATGTCCTCACCCATGGCCCCGCCCATCTTTTTCATCCATTTCCCTATGCTCCTGGGGTCCGTTTCGTCCAGACCGGCCATGGCTCCCGGATCGGCAAGCCTTTCCATCCGGCTCTCCTCGGACAACCGTACATGCACACGGGAAATCAGTTTTCGGACTGCAAGGCTGCCGCAGTTCCTGCAGGACGGTCTGAAGTCGCTGGTATTCAGGACGAGGTGGGAAGAGATCCTCCCGCAGGTCTCACAGAAGTATTCGTATATGGGCATGCCGCGCCCCCTGTTTCCTTCTTTGCCCCCGGATGGGGTCGTCATCCAAGATGTTTGACCATGAGCCGTTGCAGCGTCGAGGTGTTGAATCGCTTCGCCGCATACTCCGGCAGATTTTTCCAGGGGATCTCCGCTCTGGCGCTCTGTCTATGCCCCCCGGCGGAACCCATGGTACCGAAGACGGTCGAGGCGAGTTTCCCCGCGTCCTTTTTGTATCCGTCACAGCGAAAGATGACGACCAGTCTGTCTCCATAACGGCCGGAAACGATCACCCATCCGATGTCGAAGACATGAGTGAGGAAATCCGCCACGACGACCAGAATATCGGGATTTGCCACCTTGTCGAGGTGCGTGTATACCCGCTTCTTGCTGATCTTCATGTTCTCAAGGGCCGTCTTGAAATACTTCAGCTCATATCTTCTCAGATCCGAGGTCTCGATCTTGTTCAGGAGATGCTGGTTGATCCGCTTGAAAAGATATTGAAAGGAAAGAACATCGGACTGAGCAGCCTTCAGGGTGAAATTTTGCGTATCCACCTTGATTCCGTAAAAAAGGGCGGTGGCAAGGGGGACTGAGGGTTCGATCTTCGCCGCCCGAAGATATTCGGTGAGCATGGAGGATGTGGCCCCGTAATCCGTCCGGATATCAACGAACGGCGCCTGCCATCCATCAGTGATGGGATGGTGATCGATCACGGCGTCATAGGAAAGGACCCCAAGGTCGGGGTTGTGGGTGGGTTGAGAGTCCAGAAGCACGAACTTTGTGTAATTCTCCTTCTTGGTGCCCTTCAACCGCTGCAAAGGGATTTTGAGGAGCGCCTGCATGGCGAGGTTGTTGACCCGCTTTATTTCGTTGGGATGTGCAATGGCCACCTCTTCCACTCGCCTGCTGAGGAGTCTTCGGATGGCCTGAGCGCTGGCCATGGCGTCCGGGTCCGCGACAATGACCACGAGCACCCGGTCCTCTCGCCTGAAGAGATCCCAGAAGGCCCGAAGCCGTTCCCGGTTGGACAGGCGTTTCAGAGCACGGGCTACCTGTTCCGGCGTAGGTGCCTGTGTAGGCGGTTTCGCCTCCTGAGCGGTTGAATTGGCCTTGCTGCCTGCCGTGACGGCTCCCATGCGCGCTCAGCATCTCCTCTCAAGTCCATCAGGACGCCTTTTCACAGATGCGTCTCCTTCCTCCCTGCGGCAGGCGGCGAGGCTCTTCACGTGGCATGTCACGACGGACACGAAGAATTTCAGAAAATTTTTCTATTAATATAACGGCGGCCCCCGGAGGGCAACACCGGATTTTCGCCACCGGCCTCTCGTGGACGCCCTCCCCGGACAAGGCGTTGTCCGGCGTGACGGCGAATCGATCCCTCTCTCATGAAAAGTGCAGTTTTTTATGGGGTTGCATCCCCGCTCTTCTTGATTCATAGTTGATGCATCAAGAGTATTGTGCCCTGCCGTAGTGAGCTCCGTGACGGTGTGTTTATCCCGGCTGACCGGAAAGATCCTCGGCAACCGTTGTTCGGAGGGTATTTCTTTGAAAGCGGTCACTTCTGAAAAACCAGGGATCTGGAGGGTATATCGCTGGGTGCTGCTTGGCTTTGTATGCCGCGCCGTGTTCGACCTGTATGGAGCCTGGAGGGAAAAGAAATCCTCCTGTCTTGAAGAAGGGAAGGGAAGGGTTTAATCTTCGGCCCAAACCCCGGAGGGGAGGAAGGAGCACCTTATGCCGCTCAAGGCGTACATCCTGATCAACACGAACATCGGTAAAACAACCCATGTTGCCAAGATGTTGTCGGAGATGCCCGAGGTGAAGCGCCTCGACATCATCATGGGGCCATACGACATCATCGCCGAAGTCGAAACCGTCAGTCACGAATCGCTCTCGCAGATCGTCATGCACCGCATGCAGTCCATAGACGCCATACGGCATACCATGACATGTCCTGTGGTGAATCTGGAGGATGCCCTTTAGGGTTTCCCATCAGTGGCCGTATTGGCCAGGGAAATGATCAGTTCCACCTCGCCCTGCGTCAAACCTACGAGCCGTGCAATTTCCGATACGCCTTTCCCCCGCTGGAAGAGCAAAAGCACGCGGGCCCTGACACCCTGCTGGTCCTCCGCTTCGCAAGGCTCAGGCAGGTTACAGGAGGCGACGTTCTCCAGACTGTTCAGGGTGCGGTTGAGCTCTCCCACCAGCCGGTCCTTCTCGCGGAGATTTGCATCGAGGCCGGCGCACACATTTTCCGCATCCTTCAGTACCCGAAGCAGGGCGCCGAGTCTCTTTCCGTCCAGAATTTTAAGCCTGCGGTGGAAGAGCAGGATCGACACAATGAGGACGACATCGAGGACAAGCTGACACGAGCCCAGAAACAAATTTGAGTCCCACGGAACATTCATACCAGAATGTCGAGCCTGGGCCTGGTTTTCCCGCTGTCGGCGTCCGTTCCCTCCTCCACGCCCGTTTTTTCCCTTGTGGTCTCAGTAGTTTTGTTCAATGTCACGCGGTCCTGGGCTGCTTCTTCGCCCTGTTTCTGCTCCTCCTCCTTGGGCTTGCGTTTCTTCTGCCGCGGATGAACATCGCGGGGATGTTCGTTGAGGGGACTGGAGGGAGGAATCTGGCTGACGTGTCCTATTTTCTCTCGCCCCACATGACACCTCCTCCGGATCGTCCGCTGTGCCCTTTCGACCCAGGCCTACTGGAGCAGATACCCGGTGAGTCGGACGTCCTCCACCCCCAGTGGCGCCATCTCTCTGTTCAGGCGTTCACGGATGGGCCGGCGGTACTGTTGCAGGAAATCCCCCTGAACCCCCGGGCTGATGTCAATCCCCTTGAGTTCTCTGTAAATCGCATCGCGTACCCAGGCTTCTTTTTTGAGCAGACCATGTTTCGTGGTTACATCAGGGGCGACCAATTCGACCTGAAGTTTGAAAAAAACGAGTTCGCCCCCCCTTTGCCCTGGTATGAGAAAGGGGGCGAGGCTCATGGTCTCGAATTGCGTGAGAATTTTTTGCCCGCCGGGGTTCCGGCCGCCGGCGATCCCAGGTTCTTGAGCCTGGCCTGAGGGTTCGGACATCCCGGCACCCACACCGTAGCCCGCCCCGGTTCGAGACGGATCGGGAAGGCCGGCGGCAAGGCCCCAGATAAACACGAGGGCCGCGAGAGACAGCACAGAGGAGATGCCGGTGACGGCCCAAGGGGTCCAGACAGGCATACCCCACGTGTCTGCATTGACAACTGTGGCCTCCGCCCTTCCGGCGTCTGCCTGGGCCGTGTCGGAACTGGCGGTCTCCGCCGGTTCCTCGTCGGGCTTTTTCTCATGGGAGATCGCGGCTCCCGGCTGCGCGGCCTCTCCGGTTTCGCCGCCGGTCTGATGGATTACCTGCTGTTCTTCAAATTCAGACGCGAATTCCTCGAACAGGGGGATGTCGTCAAGGCCTGTTCCGGTGTCCCACAATTCGTCGTCCGAGAGGGTGATGCCGAATTCCTCGCCCTCCGGGGAGGCGTCGCCCGGGACAGCCGGCTCGACGGAGACGCCCTCGTCGGCCTGTCCGGCGGCTGCCGGATCAGATTCGGTTTCTCTCCCCTCCTTGCCGGTCAGTAAAGATACCGCTTCAGCTCCGGGAATACCCTCCGCGGGCCGATCAAGATCCCTTTCTGGAGAATTTTCAGTCACTGGCGACCTTTATTACTGAAAAATCTTGTCGATTTTTTCACTCAAGGTCTCTGGGGTGAAGGGTTTTACTATGTAATTGCTTACTTTGGCCTTCACCGCTTCCACGATATTTTCCTTCTGGGCCTCTGCGGTTACCATGAGAAATGGGAGTTCTTTGAATCGGTCATCCGCCCGGACCTTTTTCAGCAGCTCGATACCGGTCATCTTCGGCATATTCCAGTCTGATACTATGAAATCCACCGGTTCCTTCTGTAGCAGCTCCCATGCCACCGATCCGTCGTCGGCCTCGAGAAAACTCTTGAAGCCGAGCTGGGTGAGGATATTTTTCACTATCCTCCGCATGGTGGCGAAATCGTCCACAATCATGACCCGCATATTGTAATCAACGGCCATACCCACCTCCTGATACGGGGACCGTGCGATATGCAAGGCGTCCCGCCTCGATTTCAGAGAAAGTTTCCTCCGGCCTCCCCCGCCTCGCCGGCCAGGCGGGCCCTCAAACGCAGCATGGCCTTGGTATGCATCTGGGAGATGCGGGACTCCGTGTAGCCCATGATCTCTCCAATTTCCCGCATGGTCAAGTCTTCATAATAGTACAGGGAGACCACCAGCCGTTCCTTCTCCGGCAGGTTCCCGATCGCCTCGATGAGGATCTCCTTCACCTCTGTCATGTTGAGCTGCTCAAAGGGGTCGGTTTCGCTGTCATCCGCTATGAGGTCAAAGAGATCGTCGTCACTGCTGTCAGGCATCCGTCGCCTGATCATTTCTATGTCAAGAAAGGTGACATTCCGCGTCTGATCGAGGAGCTGGTAAAAAGAATCCATGTCCAAGGCAAGAGCCTGGGCGACTTCCTCGTCCTCGGCCGGCCGGCCGAAATCCTTTTCAAGGCGCTGGTATGTCTTTTCGAGCTCGGTTGCCTTTTTCCTTATTGACCTCGGAATCCAGTCCAAAGAGCGCAACTCGTCGAGCATGGCACCCCGGATGCGGAATTCGGCGTAGGTCTTGAACTGGATCTTTTTTGACGGATCGAATTTTTCAACCGCATCCATTAATCCGATCACCCCGGAGCTGATGAGGTCGTCAATGGCAATATGGGACGGCAGGCGCATGGCCAGCCTCCCTGCGACGTACCTGATCAGAGGGGTGTATTTCAGGATGAGTTCCTCCCGATGTTCTTCGGCAAGCCCCTTCCCCCCCCTGAAGAAGGTTTCGGTGTAGTCTTTGAGCGTGACATGGTTTTTTTTTGCCATCTCTTCACTACACCTTGAGGAGATGCCGCCAGAAAAATTTGATGTTGCCGTCAACATGATTCTCTCCCCCATGCTCCAAAAGGTGTTGGGCGAGATCCATGAAACCCCTGCTCGCCTGGGAATCAGGGAAAAGCTCAAGCACCGTCTTCTGTCTGCAGACCGCCTTTGGTATCGCATCGTCCCTGGGTATGAAGCCCAGATAATCCATGGAGAGGTGGCCGAGAAAACGGTCTGTCACGAGTGCCAGCTGCCGGAAGACTTTCTGGGCCTCGGAACCGTTCCTGGTCCAGTTGACCAAAATGGAGAAGGATTTGATCTGATGCCTGCTGTGGAGGACCTTGATCAACGCATACCCATCGGTAATGGAAGTGGGTTCGGGCGTGACGATGATGATCCTCTGCTGCGACGCGATGCTGAAGTAGAGGACATTGTCCGAAATGCCGGCCGAGTTATCGATGAGCATGATGTCGATGGAACCGCCGATCTCTTCCATTTCGCTCAGGAGAAAGAGTTTTTCGCTTTCGTTCAGATGGACCAGCTCGGGTATGCCAGAGCCAGCGGGGATTATCCGGATGCCGCCTGGACCGGCGATCAGAACGTCCGCCAGGGACCGCTCACCCGAGAACACATGCCGAATGGTGTACTTGGGGCACAGGCCCAGCATGACATCGACGTTCGCCAGCCCCAAGTCCGCGTCCAGAATCATGACCCGTTTGCCCAACCGGGCAAGGGCAACCGCCATATTGGTGACTACGTTGGTTTTTCCGACACCGCCTTTCCCGCTGCTGAAGGAAAGGACCCGCGGACCGAAAGGCGTTTCTCCCGCCGAATCTTGCAGGAGATCATGCTGTTTTCCAGGATGCCCCCCGCCTCCCATACGCCATTCCTTGAGCGTCGCCGCTTGGTTCATACCTGCTCCCGGGTCCTCGATACGCCCGGCAGAGAGCGGGATGCCTTGGGAAGTTCCCGTCTGCCGGCGCCCTGGTCCTGTGGTGCTCCATCCGGACTTGAGGCTTTCTCTGGAGGATTTAGCAAGATGCGGGCCAGTTTCTGCGGCGTTGCTGGCTCGATGTCCTCCGGGACCCGCTGGCCGTTGGTGATGTACGTGATGGGGAGTTCGCGGCCCAGTACCTGTGTGCAGAGCGGTCCGTAGAATCGGGTTTCGTCGATCTTGGTAATGATCCAGCCGGCGAGGGGAAACCGGAAATAGCACCGAACCGACTCGGTAAGGTCCTCGACCTTGGCGGTCGCGCAGAGCAACGCCTGTCCCTGGATGTCCGGCACCGACCGGAAGATTTCGGACAGTTCGGCACCATGTCTGGGATCCCTGGTACTTCTGCCCGTGGTATCCACCAGGATGAAATCCTTGTCCCGGTGGCGGGCGAAAATGGCCTGGAGCTGTCCGGGCTCGCCGGCGGACTCGACCTGGAGATCCATGAGTTCTCCATACTTCTGGATCTGTTCCATACCCCCCAGTTTGTATGTATCGACGGTGACCAGGACTCCGTGCATGCCCTTTTGAAATTTAAAGAGTGCGGCGAGTTTGGCCAGGGTGGTCGTCTTCCCGACGCCGGTAGGCCCAATGAGCGCCCAACGGTACGGCGGTCCGTGGGTACTGGTGACAGGTCCGGTTCTGATACGCCTGCGGGCGTATTCTCGGATCCAGGCATGGACGGCGGGCACGGAGATCTCCTCGCTGCGTTCCGCCCTGGAGAGAAGGCGCGAGGCGAGCGCCCGTTGCAGCCTCGGTTCCAAACCCAGTTCGCTGAAGGCCCGATGCAGCATCAGGAGTGGGGCCCGGCGGTTTTCAGGCAAACCCTCGCCTCCCTGGATGCATCCGGCTCTCTCCCCGCCGCGGGCGAGCAACCTGCGCAGCAGAGTCTTCACCTCGGCGATTTCCCGCGCGAGTCCCGTAATGTCTTCGGCGGTTTTGAATCGCTGTTGGGCCGCCTCCGCTGGATCATCCGCGGATCCGCCGGTATTCTCGTACTGTGGTCCGGATTTTCCATTGCCGTTGGGCAGGGAGTCTAGATCGAGGTCCACGGCCGCAACCACCTCGACCGTCGCTCCCATGGCTGCCGTTTCCGGATCTTTTGCGCGCCTGCGCCGGGTGCTGAGGATAATCGCGTCAGCTCCCAGTTCGGCCCGGACTTGGTCGAGGGCGGCACGCATGTCCCTGGCTGCAAATCTCTTGATATTCATGGCCTGCTCGCGTCATCGTACAACTGCCACCGATTCCAATTTCACGTCCCCGGCCAGCTCTGAATGGGCCAGGACCGTGACGTGGGGAACGAACCGTTCAATGAGCTTCTTGATGTGCCTCCGGATGATGGGACTGCACAGGATCACCGCATGATGTCCCTTGTTCACGGCCTGCTCGACGCCACGCTGGGTCGCGTGGATGATGCGTTGGGCGGTGGCTGGATCGAGGGTGAGGAAGCTGCCGTGTTCCGTCTGCTGAACGCCTTTTCGAACCTGCTCTTCCAAAGATGAGTCGAGAGTGATGACGGCCAAGGTCTTGTCCGGGCCCAGCAGCGGCTTCACAATGGCCCTTCCCAGTTTCTGCCGGACGTATTCGGTCAGTATCTCTGGATCCTTTGTGAGCGGGCCGTAATCGGCAAGGGTCTCGACGATGGTGAGCAGATCCCGGATCGAGATCCTCTCCTTCACCAGATTCTGAAGCACCTTCTGAATGACGCCCAGGGTCAAGGCACTGTGTGCCTCCTCAACGGCCTTGGGGTGATTTCGAGCCAGCGCATCCAGGAGTCTTTGCACTTCCTGGCGTCCAAGAAGCTCATCCGCATTCTGCTTGATGACTTCCGCAAGCTGCGTGGCCACCACTGTGGAAAGATCCACCACGGTGTATCCGAGAAGCTGGGCCTCTTCGCGGGCCGTCTCGGGGATCCATACCGCCGGGAGACCGAAGGCGGGTTCCGTGGTGGGAATCCCTTCGATCTCTTTCCTTACTCCACCCGGATCCATGGCGAGGAGGTGCCCAATCATCAACTCTCCCCGGGCCACGTCGATGCCTTTGATGAGAATCCTGTACTCGCCTGGATTGAGCTGGAGGTTGTCCCTGACATGGAGCGGCGGGACGATTATTCCCATGTCCTGAGCAAACTGGCGCCTGATGGAACGTATCCGTTCAAGGAGATCTCCCCCCTGGTCCTCATCAACCAGCGGGATGAGACCGTAGCCGACTTCCAATTCAAGGACATCGAGAACAAGCAGACGTTCCATTTCCTCCGGGCTGCCGGCTGAGGGAAGCCCAGGCGCGGCTGGAAGGCTCGGCTCGGTTTCGGCCAACTCCTGAATGCGCCGCCGTTCTCTGTGGGCGATCCAGGCAAGGACTCCTACGCCCGCAGCGAGAAGAGAAAAGGGCAGGGCGGGCAGGCCTGGCACCATACCGAAGAAAAACACGACTCCGGTTGTGACGGTCAGGGCCTCAGGCTGGACGGCAAACTGCTTGATGAACTCGGTCCCCATGCTCGCGTCGGAGGTTGCCCTGCTCACCAGGATGCCTGCGGCGGTGGAGATGATAAGGGCAGGAATCTGGGAGACGAGGCCGTCGCCGATGGTGAGGAGGGTGTAGCTCTGGGCGGCTGCCGCCGCCGCCATGTCCTGCTGCACGACACCGATGACAAAACCGCCGATCACGTTGATCGCCATGATGATCAGGCCGGCTACAGCCTCCCCCCGCACGAACTTGCTGGCGCCGTCCATCGCACCGTAGAACTCGGCCTCCCGGGCGATCTCCTTCCTGCGCTGCCTGGCCTCGTTTTCGTCGATGAGACCGGCGTTCAGGTCAGCGTCGATGGCCATCTGTTTGCCCGGCATGGCGTCGAGGGTGAATCGGGCCGCAACCTCGGCGATCCTGCCCGATCCCTTGGTGATGACCACGAAGTTGATGATGACGAGGATGGCGAAGACCACCCCGCCGACGACATAATTCCCCCCTACGGCGAACTGACCGAAACTCATGATGATCTTTCCAGCAGCCGCCGTTCCTTGATGTCCATCGAGCAGAATGAGCCTTGTGGATGCAATGTTCAGGGAGAGCCGGAAGAGGGTGGTGAGCAAAAGGAGAGAGGGAAAGATAGGAAAGTCCAGGGGCTTCACGATATAGAGGGCGAGGAGCATGACCAGGAGGGAAATGGTCATATTGAAGGCGAGGAAGAGATCCATGGCCGCAGCGGGCAGTGGCATGACCATGATGACCAGGATGACGAGCACCCCTACCGCGGCAAGCAGATTGCTGCTGTCGATCTGCAGTCCTGTCCAGAAGTTTTTGAGGATCGAAGCCGCCATTCTAGCTCATGCCCCCGCTTTTGCGCCTCTTCAGGCTGTATACGTAGGCCAGGACCTCGGCAACGGCCTTGTACAGATCTTCGGGAATAACCTTTCCGACGTCGACGAGCCGGTACAGACTCTGTGCCAGAGATTTGTTCTCGATCACAGGAACCCCGTGTTCCCTGGCGGTTGTCCTGATCTTTTCAGCAACCAGACCGGCGCCCTTGGCCAGGCAGGTGGGCGCTTCCATCTTCCCCGCCTCGTATTTCAGTGCTATCGCCAGGTGGGTGGGGTTGGTGATGACGACGTCGGCCTCGGGAACGGCCGCCATCATCCGTTTCCTTGCCATCGCCCTCTGGATGCTGCGGATCCGGGAACGGATCTGGGGGTCGCCCTCGGTCTGCTTGTATTCCTCCTTGACCTCCTGCTTCGTCATCTTGAGGTTTCGTTCGAATTCCCATTTCTGGAAGCCGAAATCCAGCACCGCAAGAAAGGCCATGACGAGGCAGGTCCTCCAGAAAAGGGAGAAACTGACGTCTCCCAGATACGCAAGGATCTGCCCCGGGGACTGGTCGAGGAGCGGAAGGAGGTGGTCCATTTCGCCCTGTATGGTGGCGTATGCCACCCAACCGACAATCAGGATTTTCAGCAACGATTTGAGGAATTCCGCCATGGCCTGGGCGGAGAAAAGCCGCTGAAATCCCTTGATCGGGCTGATCTTGGAGAGCTGGGGTTTCAGTGGCTCGGCGGAAAAAAGAGCGCCCACCTGCATGAAGTTCACCACAATGGCGACGGCCGTCAGGACGGCGAACAGCGGGGCGAGAATTACGGCCAGCTGTCCCACCGAGAGAAACGAGAGGCCCGAGACGGTGTTGACGGTGATGTCGAGATCCTTGACGCTGGTCAGGTAGTGCCGGAGCACTGAGGTGGTCTGCTGATAGAAAAAGGTGCCGCCCCAAGAAAGGGTGAAGAGTCCGGAGAGCAGCACAGCCACGCTGGCGAGTTCCCGGCTCTTGGCGACCTGCCCCTTTTTCTTTGCCTCCTCGCGTCGCTTCGGAGTGGCCTGTTCGGTCTTTTCCTGAAAGGATTCCTCTGCCATTTCCCAAGCTCACCAGGTTTCAGCTCTGATCAATGTCCGGCTGCTATGCTCAACAAGGCGGGCATGAGCCGGATCGCCTTGTCCAGGGACCTCGCAAGGACAGGCCAGAAGACCTGCAGCGTCAGACCGATGAAAAAAAGGCCCAAAGCAATGTTCAAACCGAAACTCACAATCAGCATGTTCATCTGGGGCACCGTTTTGGCGAGGATGCCCAACGCTACCTGCGAAAAGAGCAGGATGCCCATGACTGGTGCCATGAGCTTGACCGACAGCACGAACATTTCCTGGCCCATGTCGATGGCCAGGCGGGCGATAGGGTCCTCCAGATTGAAGGCCCCGGGGGAGAGGAGGGCAAAACTCTCGCACACCGTACTGAGCAGGGCATGATGGCCGTTTACGGCCAGAAAGAGCAGAAGCGAGATCAGATAGACGAATTCGGCGATCACGATCGACTGCGCGCCGGACTGCGGATCCACGACGTTCGCAACGGCAAGCCCCATCTGAAAGCCCACCATCTGGGCTGCCATCTGAAGCCCTGCAAAAATGAGGCGGATCATGAGGGCAAGGGTCATTCCCACAAACAGTTCGGTGACCGCGATGAGTCCGAACTGCCATGGACTGGCCGGGAAAGCCGCTGGAGAAAGCGGCACCACCGGCGTCAGCAGCAGCGCGGTCACCAGCGTCGCGGCGGCCTTGACTTGCACGGGAATTGCGCGGCTGCTGAAGACGGGCATCAGGAACAGGAAGCTGGCGATCCGCACGACAACGAGCACGTACACCCTGCTGTAGTCCAATATCGAGATAAGGAGATCCCTCTCCATCGTCACTTCACGAAAAGGGGGATCTGTTCGATGAGCCCCCGCGTGAAATCGAGCAGTTTATTCATGATCCAAGGGAACGAAACCAACAGTCCCAGAAAGACAGCCACGATCTTCGGGACAAAGGTGAGGGTCATTTCTTGGATCTGGGTGACCGCCTGGAAGATGCTCACAGCGAGACCCACCGCGAGTCCGAGCCCCAGCATGGGGAGACTCAGGAGCAGTGTCAGTTCAATTGCCTCTCGGGCGAGACCGATGACAAAGTCCTGGGTCATCTCTCCGTCCCCCTAGAGAAAGCTCTCGACCATGGAGCCCACGAGGATGTTCCATCCATCGACCAGGACAAAGAGAAGCAGCTTGAAGGGCAAAGAGATGAGAATGGGCGGGAGCATCATCATACCCATGGAAAGGAGGACGCTCGAGACCACCATGTCTATGATCAGGAACGGAATGTAAAGCACAAAGCCTATCTGAAAAGCGGTTTTGAGTTCGCTGATCATGAATGCAGGCATAAGGACGGTCGTCGGGATGGCCTCCGGGCCCTCGGGGTCCTTGATCTTTGCCATGCGAGCAAAGAGGGCCAGGTCGGCTTCCCTGGTTTGACGGAACATGAACTCCCTCAGGGGAGACTGTATCCGTTCCACAGCCTCACTGAAGGAGATCTCCTCGTTGATGTAAGGCTGGAGCCCTGTGGAATTGGCCTTTTGCCAGACCGGCTGCATGATGAAAAAAGTCAGGAAGAGGGACAGGCCGATGATCACCTGGTTCGGCGGCATCTGTTGTGTCCCTATGGCCTGCCTCAAAAAACCGAAAACCACGACGAGCCGTGTGAACGATGTGGTCATCAGAAGTATCGCCGGTGCCACGGAGAGCACGGTCAGGAGGGCGAGGATCTCCAGAGCGGTCGCCACTCGATCGGGGCTTTCAGAATCCTCCAGCCCTATATTGATGATCGGCAGGGTGACGGCCCGGGAATCGCCTGCATCCAGGCAAATGATCAGGCAGAAAGTAGCGAGCCATGCGGCTTTCGGCCAGGACAAGGCCGAGATGTTATACGCACTTGGTTTTTGCATGGTCCCCAATTTCCGTCTCAGGTCTCTCCGTGTCCAGGACGCTCAGCAGAGCGAGGGCGTTCTCGGATGCCCCCAGAAGCAGAAGCCTGTTCCCCACCCGAACTACACACAGGTGTTTTCGGGGCAGGATCATTCTCGTGCTGACGACTTCAATGAGATTGTCTTTTCCCCCCTGAAGCCGCGCTCCCCAATGCCGTATTCCGAAGAGAACAACCAGGATACAGGCCAGGATCAGGGCCAGGGCCCCTGCCGTCCGGATGAATATCGCCGTGGTTTCCGGTCCCATGATCGCCTCAGTGTTTCACCTCTGCTCGTCAGGCAAGGTTCTTGACCCGGTCGGCCGGGCTTATGATCTCGGTGAGCCGTATGCCGAACTTTTCATTCACCACCACCACTTCGCCTTTGGCCATGAGCTTCTGGTTGACGAAAATCTCTGCGGGTTCGCCCGCCATTTTCGCAAGCTGGATCACGGAACCTTGACCGAGCTGGAGGAGGTCTCTGATCTGCAGTTTGGACCGTCCTAACTCCACGGAGATCTCCAGAGGGAGATCCAGGATGAAGTCCAGGTCGGGTTTGTCGCCGCCGGCATGGTGTCCATCAGCGATCTTTGCGAATTCATCGAAAGTTGGGGCCGAGGGCGAGGGGGCGGAAGGCGCCGACGTTGCGCGGCTTGAAACGGTCTCATTCACACATCCTTCCATGGCCTTCGCCGCCGCCGAATCCCCGCCCGCTGCCGCTTCTGCGAAGGCATCTGACCAGTCGGCGTCCGAGGCCCCACCATCCGGAGGACCCGCCGGATCAGACGTGGACTCCCGAGCGCCCTTTCCGTCTGCAGAGGCCTCCCTTTGTTGGCCTGCGGTTTCCTCCGCCTCGTCCGAACCCTGTTCCAGCAGTTTGTCCAATTCTTCCTGGCTCAGCATCGCACACTCCCTGCGACAGAATTCATCAAGGATCTAGTCGCCATCTAAGGCGCTGACCGTGTTCTCTACCCGAACGGCGCGCTGTCCTCTGTACAGCCCGGGGTGACCGAGAAATTTGGGCTCCCCTTGGACCAGAACCGGCAGAACGTCGTCTATGTTTGTATCGAGCTGGATGATGTCCCCCACGGCGAGGTCCAGAAGCTCCGAGCCGGTAATGGTCGCCTTGCCGAGAGGGACCTCGACCGTTACGGGAGTCTGCCGGAGATTCTGCAAGAGCATCCGGCGCCATGCGGGGTCGTCCGTCTCATCGCCTTGGAAGGTGGTTTGCAGCTTACCCTTGACGGGCTGGAGCACACTGAGGGGGATACAAAAGGATATGGCGCCGCTGATGTCTTCAAGTTCCAGCTGGAATTTGGAAATGATGACAGTGTCGTCATGCTGAGCGATTTTTGCGAACTGGGGGTTGATCTCGGTCCGGACATAGTGAGTCCTGATGGGGAAAATCGGGGCCCATGCCTTTTCGAGGTCGCTGAGCAGGGAGTTCACGATGCGGCGGATAAGCCGTTGTTCTATGGACGTGAATTCCCTCCCCTCCACCCGCGCCTGTCCGATTTTCGTTGCGCCCAGGAAGATTTCCACGATGCAGAAGACCAGCTGAGGATCAACAATCATCATGACATGGCCGCGGAGGGGATCCATTTTGAGGATGTGGAGGTTGCTGGGGACCGGAACGCGACGCAGAAATTCACGGAACGTGATGATCTCGGTTGGGACAACTGCGCTATCGATCATCAGGCGAAGGATTGACGAAAGCGTGGAGCGGAGACCCCGGTTGAAATGGTCGTGGATGACGTCGAAGGCCGGAAATTTCACCCTGGTCATCCGAGCTGAGTTCACGAAGTCGTACGGGATGACCTCTCCTGCTTCCAAGGGCATCCGGGACTGGACATCGGTATCGGTTTCCGTAACCTCGTCAAGGCCGCCCAGCAGGGCGTCTATCTCTTCCTGGCTGAGTATCTGGCTCATCGCGCCCCGTGCCTTTCACTGGACGACGAACTGTGCGAAATAGATGTTCCTGAGACGCCCCTCGCCGACGATCCGGATCACCCGGGCCATGATCTCATCCCGCAGCCGGATTTTGCCTTCCATGGTGATGATGTCCTCCATGGTCTGGCTGCTCAGGAGCATGATGATGTCATTGCGGATCATCGGCAGCATCCGGTCGGCATCTTCCTTGGCCTTGCTCCCGGCGAGTTCCAGGGTGATGGATGCCTTGAGAAAGTGTCTGGCCTTGGGGTCGGCCAGATTGACCACGAATGGTTCCAGCTCCATCATGACACCCACCCCGGTCTCCGCGGCTCTTCCACCGGCGGGAAAGTTTTCGTCCCGGGCAATCTGCGCCGCAAGCTTTTCCTGACTCGGAGTCGAAAAAACCAGTAGAAAAACGCCTGCAGCGATGGCGGCCAGTGCCGCCAATCCGGCCACGGCGATGATCAGAAGCGGCCGCTTCTTTTTGGGGGTCTCCGCCGGCTCGGCAGGATCTTTTTCCGGTTCTTTTTCCTTCTTGGCCATGATCTCGCCTCCGTCGTTCCAGTGGGAATCCCGCGGCAGGTAACAGCAACACCCGTGCCAGGCGCAAAAGGGAGGCGGCGGCTCCCGGTCCCGGTCCGCGAACATCGCGGAAGAGGGCGATGGAGCAGGGATGCGCGGTTCGGTGATTTTACAGTGGAAGGAATTTTGTCAAGATTTTGACGTTATTAAAATTGGATTTCCAGCATCATCCCCGCATCAGCCATGCTGTGTGATGCGCCGGATGATTTTGCTTGTCGAGAGGTCGCGCACAAAGGGAATCCTCACCACCTCGCCGCCCGCTTCTCTCACTTCGGCGGCTCCGACGATCTCTTCCTCCTTCCAGTCCGCACCCTTTACCAGGCGGTCCGGCATGAGATCCCGGATTAAGCGAATGGGCGTCGGCTCGTCAAAAACGACCACATGGTCCACGCATGCCATTGCGGCGAGGAGTTCGGCCCGCATCTGTTGGGGGATCACCGGACGCCCCGGGCCTTTGATCCCCCTGACGGATGCATCGCTGTTGAGCCCGACCACAAGAAAGTCTCCAAGGCGGCGTGCCTCTTCGAGGTACGATGCATGACCTGCATGGAGGATATCGAAACAGCCGTTGGTGAAAACCATCTTCTGGCCGGCGCGGCGCTTGAACAGCACGACCTCCCTGAGCGCGGGCGGATCCACGACCTTTTCTTCCGGCCTTGGCCACCATTGCCGCGGCGGAAGCGCAGTATTGAATTTGCTCCTTATCCTGCGCACCTCCCCTGTATGAATCTCTGCGACCACCACGGCCTCCATGTCAGGAACGACGGCGGTGAGTTCGCCAGCCGGGCCGACGATTTTCGATCCGCCACCGAACCGCGTTCCGCCGACATCGCCCCACCCGTTGACTCCAGCCATAAAGCACTGGTTTTCAATGGCCCTGGCCTCCAGCAAAATATCGAAATGCCTTCGTCTCACCTCCGGCCAGAGTGCAGATACCAGGATAAGCTCCGCTCCCTGAAACGCCAGATGGCGGCACAGCTCCGGAAAACGCAGGTCATAACAGGTCAGGAGCCCGACACAGATCAGGGTGCCATGGATCGCAAGAGACCATGTCACGGCCTCACGGCCTGGGCTGAAGATACGGTGTTCGTCCATAGGGGCGAAGAGATGGATCTTCCTGTAAAGGTGCTCTTCTTCGCCGGGGCCTAGGGCGCGAGTGGTGTTGTAAAGGATCTTTTCTCCCCCATCAGTCACAGTCTCGGGGAAAGTGCCGACGATCCAGAGCCCTTGGGTGCGTGCCAATGTCCGCACCTCGGACACGACCGCTTCGATAGCCCTGGAATCAAGGCCCTGCCCGGGCACCAGGGGGCCCGTGGCCCAGAGTTCAGGGAGGAGAACGAGCTCTGCCCCTTCACTGCGGGCCCTTTCCACGGCCCCCTTGACCTTCTTCCAGTTTTCCTGGAGGGCACCGGCGACCGGAGTGAACTGCAGCAGTCCCATTTTCAGGACCGCTTCGGTAGATTGCATGGAAGTCAGCGGTTGATTCTCCAGTGCAGGGTCCGTTCCATGCCTTCGGCGAGATCGGTCTTGGGGGTCCAGCCCAGGAGGTCCCTGGCGAGCCCGACGTCGAGACAGCTCCTGGTGATATCGCCGGGTCTTGCTGCCGCCCTCGACGGATTCCGAAGGTCGGGGTCCAGCGGGTTGTGTCTTGCGACGGTGTCGAAGATGTTTTCGAAAAGGGCCTGGGTGCGGGTCTCCCTGCCCGTCCCGATGTTGACCGCCCGCCCGCTGGCGGCGGCGAGGGCCCGGACGTTGGCGTCGACCACGTCTCCCACATAGCAGTAATCCCGGATCATGCCTTCCGCCTCTCCCGGGAAGTGATAGACCGTGCATGGACGGCCCGCCAGGAGCCGGTCCATGAAAATGGCCACCGCTCCGGCCTCGCCGTGAGGGATCTGGCGTGGGCCGTAGACGTTGGCATACCGCAGAACCGTGTAGTCCATTCCGTATTGATGCCGGTAAAAGGCCAGGTAGTTTTCCGACACGGCCTTGGCTATGGCATAGGGGGAGAGGGGCTGCGGCGGATACCGTTCCGAGGTGGGATATTCCTCTGCCTGGCCATAGATGGCGCCTCCGGAGGAGATGAAAATGGTCTTTCGGACTCCGCACTTTCTGGCCCCTTCGAGGAGATTGATGAGCCCGGAGATGTTGATGGAGACATCAAGGGCGGGATTTTCGACGGACGCAGGAACCGAGATCTGGGCGGCGTGATGGTTGACGATGTCAGGTCTTTCGAAATCGAGCAGGGCATGGAGTTCGGCCGCCCTGATGTCCATCAGATAAAATCTGGCCTGCGGATGAAGGTTTTCTCGCCGCCCCGAGAAAAGGTTGTCGACAACTATCACGTCGTAGCCTAATCCGATATAGGCGTCCACCACGTTGGAGCCTATAAAACCGGCCCCGCCGGTGACAAGAATCTTCATGAGGGCCTCCGAGGAGAAAATGGGGCTATGCTATCACGAATGACGCCCGACTGAAAGTGCTCCCATAGAGGATTTGCAGCCCATGACGGGGCGGATCGTTTTCTGAACGGTACTGACTGCACGGCGTCGTGGCTCTGGGTCTCCGGCCTACCCGTGGCAGCGGAGCGCAGCGCCTGTTCTGCCTTCGTCGCTTTAATCCAGACCGAGTGACTGGACTTCTCCCGCAGTGGCCTGATATGATCCAATCCCACCATTGGGAATTCCGGAGGATCGGAGCCGGTATGCCGAAGATCACCTTCTTGCCTACAAACGTCACTGTCCAGATCGGCCGGGAGGAGAATATCCTCCGGGCGGCCATGCGGGCCGGAGTCCACATTAACGCTTCCTGCGGGGGAGCCGGGGTGTGCAATTCGTGCCGCGTCTTTGTGGAGAGTGGAGATGTCCATGGCCGGGCATTGCCGGACGGGGGCTGGAAGGCCTGCGACACATTTGCCCGGTCCGATTTGCTCATCCGGGTGCCGGTGGAATCGGAAATGGACCGCAAGGCCCTTGCAAGACCCTTTGCCCGGCGGGCAGCTTCCTGGATCCAGGGTCAGCCCGAAACTGCAGAGTGGCGCCTCCACCCTGCCGTCGAGAAGGCCGTGGTCACACTCCCGCCCCCGAGTCTCCAGGACAACGCCAGCGACCTGGACCGCCTCCAACGGGAGCTTGCCCAGGGAAAGCTTCAGGAAGCCTCCCTCGACGTGGACAGCCAGGTCCTTTTCAACCTGGCGGAATCCCTGCGCGCCGACGACTGGACCGTCACAGTGAGTCTCATGGAGGGAGGCAGGCCCGACTCGATACGCCTCATCCGGGTGGAGCCCGGCGTCTCGACTGATCGGCAGCTTGCCGTGGCGGTGGATCTCGGCACCACCACAGTCTCGGCCCAGGTCTTGGATCTCAAGACTGGAGATCTTCTGGACGAGGCATCCAATTACAATCCTCAGGTCAGTTACGGTGAAGACGTGATATCGAGGATGGAGTTCGCCAGGAAGCCCGAGAATCTCCGGCTCCTGCAGAGCAAGATCGTCCAGTGCCTGGACTCGCTCTTGGCGGAGTTGTGCTCAGGATCAGGGTGCGAAAAGGGCGCCCTGAGCCTCATCACCCTCGCTGGCAATACGGTCATGACCCATTTTCTTCTGGGGCTCGACCCGAAATATCTCCGGTCGGATCCCTATATTCCCGTGGCAACGGAGTTTCCGCCGATCCGGGCCACCGAATTGCGACTCGATGTCCCGGACCATGTCAGGATGTTTCTCGCCCCTTGCGTCGCCAGCTACGTGGGCGGGGACATCGTGGCCGGCGTGGTCGGGGTCGGGTTGAACAGGCAGCCGGAGCTGACCCTTTTCATCGATATCGGAACCAACGGAGAGATCGTCCTGGGCAACCAGGACTGGATGGCATGCGCCGCCTGCTCCGCCGGACCCGCCTTCGAGGGCGGCGGTATCCGCCACGGCATGCGAGCGACGGTGGGGGCAATCGAGGTGGTCCATATCCATCCCACCAGCCTGGAACCGATGGTGCTGACCATCGGAGGGAAACGGGCGAAGGGCATATGCGGCTCGGGCATCATCAGTCTGCTCGCCGGCCTTTTCATGGCAGGGGTGATCGACCAGCAGGGAAAGTTCCGCCAGGATCGGTCCACGCGGCGAGTGCGCCCTGGCAGGGACGGATGGGAGTACGTCGTGGTTGATGCCATGACGACCGCCACAGGCAAGGATATCGTCTTCACCGAGGCGGACGTGGAAAATTTAATCCGGGCCAAGGGCGCGATGTTTGCAGGCTATTTGACCCTGCTCGAATCTGTGGGCATGGGCCTGGAGGATCTGGAACGGGTCATCCTCGCCGGGAATTTCGGTAGCTATATCGATCTGGATCAGGCCATCACCATCGGATTTCTCCCGGACATCCCGAGGGACCGCTTCTTTTTCGCCGGAAACAGCTCCCTGGCCGGGGCGAGGGCCTCCGCGCTGTCTTGGCCGGTGACCCGGGAACTCCGGCGGGTGGCCAGGATGATGACCCACTTTGACCTGAGCAACAGCCCCAGATTTATGGATCATTACGTTTCCTCCCTGTTCCTGCCTCATACCGATTTCAGCCTGTTCCCCTCGGTCCGTACCGATTGACTCGGAGGGGGGGACTGGTCCGGCGCTCGGCAGGGAAGTCCGGGGCAGCTATGCCTCGATGACCCCCCGCAGACTCTCTGCAAAGTCCTCGGGATAGTGGCCCGTGATCCAGCGCTCCTGGCGTTCGCTGAAGGCCCCGGGCGAATCGGGGTGTCTGGGCAGGAAGCAATAAAGCAGGCGCTGGTCCGCGTCGGGGTTATCGAAGCGCTTCGACACCTCGTAACAGGTCACCATCTCCGCCCCAAGGGTGGACAGTGCCCTGGTGACGAACAGAATGGACCTGTCCAGGGAACTGCGTACCGCGATTCCGGCCTCGAGAATGTGCCCCACCGGGGCCCTGGTCATGATCTGGACTTCCCCCTGGGAGCGCTGGGCCTTCGGGATGTGGACGATGCAGTGATCGTCTTCGTGGACCACGAGGCTGGAAGGCCTGTCCGTTCTGCCGTCGAGCCTTCTGTTCGTGCGGATTGCATTCAGATAAGTCTTGAAGAATGGGACCCCGTAAGCCTTCCTGTAGCTGTAAGCAAACAGCGCGACCTGGTCTCCCACCGCATATGTGGGGAGAGACCCCGGGAGGTCGGGATTCCCGGGCGCGGCCTCAACCGCTGGCGGAATCAGGGCGAACTGGTTGTGGATCTGCTGGTGCGAGGCATGCAGCCGGTACCCTGTTGGGGAAAAGTCAAAACCGTAATTCCAGCCCCACAGAGTAGAATTGAAAGGCAGGGTCTCTCCCCCTTGGAGTCTGGCCTGGACCGCCTCCAAGACCTCTTGTCTGAGGGATTCGAGGGACTGAACCGAGAGCTGCCCTGTCCCTTCGCGAGCCGATCTCGGGCAGGAACCGGATTGCAGAGCCAGGCCGAGGGCCATGTGGCTGTACATGCGTTGGTAGTAGAGGTGCCGGAGGCCGCGGATGTCCTGGGGCCGCAGTTCGCCGGCCTTGTAGCGCACGCAGTCGTGGGCCATGTTTGAGGCAAAATGGCCCCAGGGAATGTAACTGTTGGCCCTCAGGTATTCCCAGACGTGGCAGTCCTCGCCGGCGCGGTATTCGCCCACGATGGGGCTCAGGCCCTGAATCCCGGGGATGAGCACCATCGCCTGCTTCAAAGGGGTAGGAAGAGCGGAATTGTTGCCGAGGACCTCGAAGAGTTCGTGATCTCGGATAATCGGCGTCAAACCACCCTGGGCCTGGCGGGAGTGACGGATTCCGGCCGGGATGCCTGTCGGATCACGCTCGATATCGCACGCAAGGCATGCCAGCATCTCAAGCAGCAAGGGATCCCGCGAGGTCTGAGCCAGGGCCAGGAGGCAGGGCCGAGGCAAGTCCCCGAGGCAGTAAGCCTTTCCCGTGTCATCTCGCAGACTGCCGCCGAGGAGGGCCTCCATGAGTCTGGATGCGTCGCCGTCTTGCGGGGCGGACGGCCTGAAACAGAAGGTCTTCCCGCCGCCGGCAAAGCGGTCGGCCGGGACCCTGAGGATGTACGTTGTTCCCCAGAACGGGAGGGGGTTGGGGACTTCGTACACCCCGTCAGCATCCTCAACCGACACGGTGCCGCGGGGGAAATTGCCCTCGTTGTCCACAGGCTCGCCCTGGGGGCCATGTCCAAGGACGCCTTTGGCGTCGGTCATCCGGTGGTTTGCCACGCAGTACGATGGCTTGTGGAGGCCGCAGAGGAAGCGGCCGGCGGGATGGACACAGGTGCGAAGCGTTTCGTAGTTCAACTGGTTCTGGTCTCCCTGGGTCTCTTGGCACGGACAAAGCCGGTTCGAAGCCTCCCAATAAACCTTTCGGCCGGCCCCGTCAAGCCGGATGGGCCGGCGGTCCGCCCCGTCCTCTCCCGCTCCTGCGCGGATGCGTTTTGTGCCCTTCTCCACTATGATGGGCCGGATGCGGCCGGAAGACAGAGGAACGATCTCTCCGCAAATCCACCATGTCGGTTCTCCCAAATTTCGTATACCGTACAACGCCCGCCGGAGGAGACATGCTGTCAGTCAACGGTTCGTACGGTGAGGGCGGGGGCCAGATAATCCGCAGTGCCCTCTCCCTTTCCATGGTCACAGGTCTCGCGTGCGAGATACGGAACATCAGGGCGGGCAGACCGAAGCCTGGACTGAGACCGCAGCATCTCACCTGTGTCCGGGCCGCCGCCACGGTGTGCGGAGCGGTGGCGGAGGGACTGCACCTGGACTCCCAGGCGGTGAAATTTCTTCCAGGACCGGTCCGGTCTGGGCAATACCGTTTTGATGTCGGAACGGCCGGTTCGGTCGGACTCGTCCTCCAGACCCTGCTCCTCCCTCTGGCCCTCTCGGGAGGCGGGACCGAACTCATTCTGACCGGCGGCACCCACGTCCCCTGGAGCCCCTGTTTCCATTATCTCGACACTGTCTTCCGTCCCGCGCTGGCCAGTATGGGGATCCTGGTGCGCCTGACGCTCCATAAGTGGGGCTGGTATCCCAGCGGCGGAGGGATCATGAAGGCGGAGATAGCCCCTGTGGAGCAAATCCGGCCATTTTTCGCTGATATAAATATAAAAAATAAATATAAAATTCGTTGTTTATCGGCTATATCTCATCTGCCATATCATGTAAGGCATAGGCAGGCAGCCAGGATCAGGGCGCTCTGTTCGGCCCGGACGGTGGAATTGAATCTGACCGAGGAGGAGGTCCCGGCATCCTGTCCCGGAAGTCTCACGTTCTGTTGGAGCGGTGATTCCGGCCGGTACGCAGGTTACGCCGGGCTCGGAGCCAGAGGAAAACCTGCCGAAGATGTGGCTGAGGAGGCCGGACGACCTATGTTGGAATTTTTGCGGACAGGGGCGGCGGTGGATGAATATTTGTCCGATCAGATGGTGTTGCCGGCGGCGCTGGCACTTGGGGAGAGCCGCTGGACCACGAATCGGCTGACCAGGCACCTACGCACCAACCTCTGGGTTGCCCGGCAGTTTGGAATGGGCGGCGGCAAGATCCAGGAGGATGGGTCTGCGCCCTCCGTTGTTCTCGTACATGGGAGAGGATCAGGGTGAGAGGAAAATGCCCGCGGGATTCCGTGAGGCCAGGGCCATATCCAGGCCTGCGAACCCCAAAAGGGAACCTGGAGGCGATTGCTCACTTCGCGTCCTTGCCCGCCGCTCCTGCGGGTCGGATCCGTTGCGCTAGCTTCGGGCGGCGTGGCGGCGTGAGCGCGGCTCCGTACGACGAACTCAACTGCGGCTTCGGGGTCGGTGATGCTCCCGGCGCGGTCAAAGAAAACCGCGGGCGCCTCCGGCTATACATGGGAGCTGAATGCCTCGTCAGCTCCAGGCAGGTTCATGGCTCTCGCGTGGTCACGGTGACTGAACCCTTGGAAGAAGACGCCCTTGACGGAGTCGACGGTCTTCTGACGGACCGCCCCGGTCTCGGCCTTCTCATCCAACACGCGGATTGCCAGGCGGTATGCCTCTACGACCCTGTCAGAAGGGCCATCGCGAATCTCCACTGTGGCTGGCGGGGAAGCGTTGCCGGGATACTGGGGAAGGCGGTGATGGAGATGCAGTCCGCCTACGGGACGAGACCCGAGGATCTGTGGGCGGCCATCGGTCCTTCTCTGGGCCCGTGCTGCGGTGAATTCAGGGACTGGAGGCGCTTCCTGCCCCGAAATTTTGGCCTTTTCCGCACCGGAAGGGACCGCTTTGATTTCTGGGCCCTGACCCGGTGGCAGCTCGTCAGGGCGGGGATCCCCCGAGGGCAGATCGAGGTGAGCGGCATCTGCACCGTATGCTCCCGGGAATACTTCTCTTACAGGCGTGAAGGGAATACCGGAAGGTGCGCTACGGTGATCGTCCTTGTCTGAGAGAGGCTCCTGCCTCAAGAGGCCATCCTGCAGGCGGGTGGGCACTGCCCGCTCTTGAAGGGACGATCACCATCAAGGCTTCGCCCGCCGAGGGGGGTTCGTTGACACTGCCTGCCGAATGCTTACGGTTTTCGAACCGGGAATACGCTGCGCTCTTCCCGGGAATTCTGCAGTGGAGGACCGAATGCTCGAGCTTCAGGGACTGACCTTCGCGGTGCACGGCCAGGACAATTCCGAAAGTCCAGTCTCCACGACAATCATAGACGACCTCGACCTTACCTTTGAGAAAGGGAGATTCTATGCCATAACCGGCCCCAACGGCGGGGGCAAGACCACTCTTTCGAAACTGATCATGGGAATTCACAGGCCGACTGCGGGCAGGATCGTCCTTGACGGTGAAGACATCACGGATCTTTCCGTAACCCAGCGGGCAAGGAAGGGGATCGCGTACAGTTTTCAGCATCCGGCCAGGTTCAAGGGCATGACCTTTCGCGATCTTCTTTCCATCGCGGCGGGCACATCGGACGAAGAGACTCTGGTGAAAATCCTCGCCCGGGTCGGAATCTGTTCCCTCGACTTTCTGGACAAACCCGTGGATGCAAAACTCTCCGGAGGGGAAATCAAGAAGATCGAACTCGCCACCACAATTGCCAGAAAACCGAGGTTCGCTCTCTATGACGAGCCTGACACCGGGATCGATCTGTGGACCATCGGCCCCATGCTGGACCTGCTCCAGCGCGAGGCCGCCGAGTCAGGAACCACCACCGTGGTGGTGAGCCACAACGAAAAGTTTCTCCGGGGCGCCGACGAGATCCTTTTGCTGCGTGAGGGAAGGGTATCGCACAGGGGGACTCTGGAGGCCGTCCTCCCCTTGCTCAAAGACCTGAATTTCTGCGACTGGAAGGATCTGTGCGAAGGAGAATCCGATGTTCGATGCCATAGATAAAGAACTTCTCAAGGCGGTTGCGGATCTCGAGTCAGTCCCCAAAGGGGCGTACAACATCCGGAAAAACGGCAGGCTGCTCGGCAGGGAGGTCACGGCCAACATCGATATCACGGCCAACGAGGACGACAGCGGGATTACCGTCACCGTCAAGCCCGGCACCTTGAACGAGTCGGTCCACATCCCGGTGATCCTGAGTCAGGCGGGCCTGTTCGATGTGGTCCACAACAGGTTCATTATCGGTGAGGGATCCGATGTAACCATCGTGGCGGGGTGCGGCATACACTGCGGAGGGAAACGGTCCGAGGGCCACGCCGGAATCCACGAATTTCAGGTGGGGAGGAAATCCAGGGTCAAATACGTGGAACGCCATTACGGCACAGGTCCGGGAACGGGCAGGCGGACCCTCAATCCCACCACCAGGGTCTTTCTCGAAGAACGTGCCCGGGCGGAGATGGAACTCACCCAGATGGGCGGCGTGGATGAAGCCGACCGGGAAAACGAGGCGACCCTCGGGGCGGGCAGCAGGCTTCTGATCACGGAAAGGGTTATGACCGACGGTTTTCAGAGGGCGGCATCCAGAAACAACATTGTCCTCGCCGGCGAGGACTGCAAGGCGGAAATCCTTTCCAGGGCGGTCATCAAGGGTGATTCGCGACAGGACTTTTTTGCTACCCTCGAAGCCAGAGCGAGGTGTCTCGGGCACCTGGAGTGCGATGCTATCGTCATGGACAATGGGACCAACGAAACCGTGCCTTCTCTGAAGAGCTTTCACCCCGATGCCCAGCTCACCCACGAGGCCGCCATAGGAAAGATCGCCGACGAACAACTTCTCAAACTCATGAGCCTCGGCCTGGAATACGACGAGGCCGTGAACCGGATAGTGCAAGGCTTTCTGAAGTGAGGAGCCGATCCTTGTCGGCCCTGTGTCCCAAGGCTCGGGAGACGGCCTCTCAAAAGGCCATACCCACGCTGAAATGGACCCTCGCCCTGGCCTCACGCGGATTATCTCCCGGGCTGGGGTTGAAGGCAACGTCGAGCCGGACCGGCCCTACTGGCAGCAGATAATTCAGGCCCATCCCGATTCCGGCGCGGAAATCCCGGAAGTAGTCGCGAAAGGTGCGGGAGATCAGCTCCGGCCGTATCTCCCGTTGATCGTCTTCAGCCAGGGGTCTGTTCGGAGACACGTTGCCGAGATCGAGGAAGAGTGCTGCAATCAGATTGTCGGCGATCTTCCGCCGGAGTTCGAGGCTCACCACATTGAAGGCGAGCCCTCCCACCTGGTTGGCGTCGGAGTCCACAGGGCCGAGTTCTGACTCCCGAAAGCTCCGGACGGTATTCTCTCCGCCGTTGAAAAATCTCTCTCCGAGGGGAACGTTTCTTTCGTTGCGGCCCGGCAGTATCAGACCGGTGTCGTATCGCACACCGAGCACGGTGGCGCCGGTGATTTTCCGGAACCAGCGCATACTCCCATTGAACCGGTAGAAGGCCAAACCGCTACCCAGAACGGCGTCAGCCGCCTCGAGGGAGATTGCCGCTCGCCAGCCGGCTGTCGGCAGAAACAGATCATCTCGGGAGTCGTGCGCCACCTGCAGAAGCACGCTGCCAAGATTATACCCTTCGCCGATCTCCTGCGCAGCCTCCGGGGTTATGTCCAGGCGGGACACGGTGGCTATCCGGTATTGGTATCCCAGCGTGGCGGTGAGGTCTCTGGTGAATCTGGTGGAAAAGAGCGAGGACACCCCCACCTCCTTCCGGGTGAAGGAGGTTTCTTCCCTGTACCGGTAAAATGCAGGAAAATTGGCGGAGATCCCGGTGTTGAGAAACCAGGGGTCCGTAAGGCTTGCGAGCACGTTTCTGCTCTTCACGGACCATCCGGCCTCGGCATTCAGAATGCGGCCCTGGCCCCGGAGATTTTTTTTTCTGACCCCTGTCCGGAGTCTCAGAAGCTCGTACGAGCCCCAGCCGGGTTCAAAAAAGAACTCGAGGGAAGGGGCCTCTTCGAGATCGACCGCCAATTCACGTTCCCCAGGGACACCCCGATCCCTCAGAGCAAGATCAACCCGGGTAAAGAGCCCGGTGCCGTACAGCTCATCAAAACTCTTCCTTTCCTTCGATGCAGCATACGTATCGCCGGGGTGCAATCGGAGCCGGGACCTGATGAAGGAGTCGCGGGTTCGGAGATTGCCGCTGACCGCTATTGCAGAGATCCGTACGGGTTCGCCGCTCGAGATCTTCGCGTTCAGAAAAACGCCTCCAGTAAGTCCGTCCTTCTTCTGGACGACCTCAACCCGGGTGTCGGGGTATCCCATGTTGCCGTAAATTTCGCGAATTCGGCTGCGCAGGATCAGTTCTTTCCGGGTGACATAGGGGCCCTTTCTCAGCTCGGCCGAAAGTTCGGACAATGCCCCCTCTGTTGCCGGGAGGACGTCTCCTTCGAAGACGACTTCCTTCAGTGTGTATTGAGGCCCTTCCCGGATCAGGACCTCGATATCGACCCGGCTTCGATCGCTGTTGAAGACGAGCCGAGGGCCCTCGATGAGGATGTCGAGGAACCCATGGCTGTAATAGAGATCGCGAATGGCGTCGATGGCGCTGCGGACCTCCGATTCCACGAAAAAACGCCGGCCCTTTCCCACAAGACCGCCCTGCCCCGGGAAGAAGAAGGAGGAGAGGACGTCGGTCGCGAAGACGGTATTGCCTTCGATGCGGATGGCCCCCACCATTACCTGAGGCCCTTCCATCACGTGAAAGGTCACGGTCGGGTGGTCCGTCGTTCCTTCGAGGCTGTAGTCGACGGCGGCAAAAGGATACCCCGCGCGCCGATACGCCAATTCCATTTCAAAGGCGGCGTCGTCGATGGAGGCTTTATCCCGGAGCCGTTCGAAATCCGTTATATCCTCCACCGCAGTCCTGCGCAGCTCGCTGGCATCGAGGGCCTTGTTTCCGCGGAATTCCAGCGTGTACGGCCCTTGAATTTCTCTCCCCTCCTGATCGCCGGGCTCGGCTCCCAGCACGTGGCTCAACAGTGTCAGGAGCGCAAGGGTCGAGAAGGAGAGGACGGTACTCCCGCAGCGCAATGCAGAGGCAAAGAGGTCTTGCACGTTTTGTTGTCCTATCTGAAACGGAACACGAAACGGACTCCCAGGTTGTAGGCGTCGAATTCGTCCCTTTCCCCGATGATGTATACGGTGTCCTTTTCCTCAATGATCCCGTCGGCGACGCGAAACCGGCTCTCCACAGTGTACTCTCCTTTGCGGGAGACCCCGCGGCCGACTTCCATGTCGAAACGCTCCAGTATGGTCTCGTCTGTCTCGGTGGATTCACTTCCAAAGACCCGGGAGAGAAAATCTTTGCCCAGAAATACCGCCACTGCCATACCGGTCCGCTGATTCGCGGCCCGGTCAAATCCGCTCTGGGGAGGCCTTCCGGTCAACACGAGCAGGAGAAGTTCCTCTTCCGGAAGAGGGGGGACCGACGAGAGGGTAATCGCAGGTTCGTCGTATGCCCCTTGGACAGTGACGGTAATATCGTACCCCATCATCCGCGCGGTGCCCGGGATATCGATTTTCGGCCTGTCCGGCTCACCAGGTGGAAACCGCACCACTCCTCCAACGAACCGGATCCTGCCCGCCGGCATTTTGAGCAAAAGCGAGTCGACGTACGTCACTCCGGTGAGGACAGGTATTTCACCCGTACCTCCCAGGTGAAGCTGCGGCCTGGCCTCGCCTTTGAAAAAGTTGTTGCGGATGTAAAAGGGTTCCTCAGCCGAGAGATTCACGTCGAAGACCATGTCCTTCCATGGCGGATCCCTCAAGGAGAACAGCTGGAGCCCTGTCTTTTTCCCGGATCCTCCCCGGGATCGCATCATTTTCACCGGATCGATGTTTTTCACGTAACGCCCGTCGGTGATCCTGGCCTCGCCCTCCAGTTTCATGCCGGCCAGGGGTCCCCTGAGAGAGAGATCAGCATCCCCCCTCACCTTTATGCCCTCGTTCCGGAAGATCAGGAGATTTTCGCCTTGGAGCGCAAGATCCAAGGTGAAAGGTCCATTTTTTTTGTGGTTCAGCGTCCCGGTCAACCGGAAGGGCGCCCCGCCCAGTTCGCCTCGGAGGTCATGGATGACCGTCCGCTCCGGATCGAAGGCTGCATCGAGGCTCATCTTTCGAACAGACGGCACGGCGACGTCGGCCCTGATCTCACCGTCCCGCAGGGATATCGTCCCGATCGGCCTGGGGTCTCTCAGTGTACCGGAAAGACCTCCCTGAACCCTCAGGTTGCCGCCGAGACGGCGGATCCATGAAACGGCCCCGGCAGTCCATCCGATGTCTTTCATCTCGAGTTCCCCGTGGAATGCCAGTCCGCCGGCGAAGACCTGCTCCCTCCATGGAACGGGAGACTCCTTCGATGGCACACCTGACCATTCCCCCGCCGCCGTAAAGCGGAGTTCGGGTGAATCGAACCCGAAAGAACGCACGACAAGGCGTCCGGGCCGGAGATCGCACCGGCACAGGAGGGAGAGGGGATGGGTAGGCCGGAGCGGTATCCTCGCGGGCAGGGAAAGTCCACTGCCTTCAATCGTGAATTCGCCCTCCGGATTCTCCCATGTTCCGGAAAGGCGCATTTCGGCCCTCAGCGCCCCGGAAGCGGCGAGATCCCCCGGGAGCAAAGATGTGAGAACCCGCAGGTCAGGTGACTCCAGGAGGAGCGTCATGGAGATCTCGCCAGGGGCGAGCCGGTCATCCATAAGGGGATTCACGGGGAGATTTCCTTCGGCGTGGAGCGTGAGGCCGTCTTCGGCGGTGCAATCCAGGTTTTCCACTGCCAGACCATGGGGAGACAGAACCATCTCAAAGCTAGCGGAGAGCGGCACGGGGGCCTCCCGGCCGCAGATTTCCTTCACGTCCCCGCGGACGTGGAGTACCGGGGCGTCCGTGGTGCCGGCGAGATCGATGATCAGATCGCCACCGCGAAAGGATACCGCATCTCCGAGAAAGGATTCGATCCACCCGTCGCCTTTCAGCCTTGAGGCCGTCAGCCTTCCAACAAGTCCTCTACTCGGGGTCACGGCGGCGCGGATCCGAAGCGAGCCGGCATCGCCATCCAGGGCGAGATCCTCCACTGAGAGGTCACCTCCGGTCGAAATCGAAGCCCGGACCTGCTGGACCGACCTCATGGCGACATCCTTGTGTCTGAGGACCAGTTGATCGATACGCATCTTTATGTCCCGAAGGCCGGGGCTTGTGGTCAGCAGACCCGCCGCTTCTGCAGAACCGATGGCCGTTTCCAAATCGAGACGGGAGATGCGGACCTCGCCGTCCGAACTCTCGGCCTGGAGTGCCACTTGGCGAATCTCGACATCCGCGAGCCTCCCTTTGGTGAATTTCAGGTCCACGCGGCCTTCAGGTCGATCCCACGGTCCGTGGGCCGAGGCCCTGGCCTCCATCTGGCCCGAAAGTCTCCAGCCCATCGGGACAAAGGGCCCGGCATAGACGCCGATATCCGTGATGGAGACCTCCAGCGCCGCGCCGTTCATTGATCCCGTGTCAGTCTGATAAGAACCGGAGGCGGTGACCCTGTCGGATCCTTGCCGGATCTCAGCCCGGTCCACTACGATCCTCCCTGGATCCGCCCTGCCGGTGAAGGCGACGGTTCCAAATCGCACATCCCGGACGGTGACGCCATATCCCCGTATCCTTACAGAGCCCTCCGGGGCAGCTACGGTTCCGGCCACGTTGAGTTCAGCTTCCAGTGAGCCCCCCACCGCCGGCATGCGGAGGAGGCGGGACAGAGGCAGGAGATTCGGCATCCGGAATTCGAGCATTCCTCCTAGTGAGGCCGCCCCTGAGGACTGGCCGGAGGCCGGTAGGACAAGCCGTCCCTCTTGAAGAAGGACAGAACCGCCGGCTGCGGAAAGGTGCCCCTCCACGGCCAGCCGCCCTCCGTCCCTGACAGCCCCCGCAAGAACCAGCCGGTGATGAGGGATATCACCGTGATCGGCAGGGGGTCCGATCCCGATCATGTCCAGTGCGGCAGGGATGTCCTCAAGGTCAAGGGAAAACCTCCCTGAGATGGCACGGAGGAGATATGCCTGATCCCCCTCCAAGGCAGCCCGGATCGGAACATGAAGATCCTCGATCCCGAAACGGCCTTTTCCGATGGCCGCCTCAAGGCGCCGAACGAGAATTTGTCCCTCCCCTGCTTCGGCCGCCATGGCAAGGTGATCTATCGGAACGCCCCGCACCACTCCGCGCCGTACCCTGAGTTTGGCTTCACCAGCCATATCCGCCGGGGTGTCGGTGTCTAGGCGGACCTTGGCGGTCATATCGAGGAGGCCCCCAAAAACCCGCTCCCTGAGAAACCCCGTCAACAGATCCAGGTTCACGGCGCTTGCGGACATGTCGGCGCTGAGGCGGCTCTCCATGAGGGATCCAGCGAATTGGAGATGTCCGCCCAAAGCGAGCCCCTCTCCGTCGAAGCGGATCCCCTCCCGGTCCATATCGCGCAGATCCACGCGGCCTCTGGTCAGGACAAGACTGGTGCCGACCTGCATCCGGTCGATGGCGATTTCGTCCGCCCCCAACCGGGCCCTCGCGGAAAAAACAGTCTGAAGGCAGGGGGCGTACGGGGAGGCCAGGCTCAAATCCGGAACATCAATGACGATGGAGGCGGTGCCTGCCCGTCCCCGAGAAGGAGGGGAGATTCTCAGCTCGGCGTCCTTGAGGAGCATCTTTGTGCCGCGTCCTCGGAGGCTGAAGAGTGCGTCAGTGACTTCGATATGCGGGATGCGCCGCGGCCTGAATGATGGGCCCGGTGTCGAGGCGTGTCCGGCATCCGCCTCGCGGTCTCGGCTATCGAGGTCGAGGGTTACCCGAATCCCCCTGACCTCGATTTTTGTTGCGGCGAGAAATCGGCCCATGCCTCTGAGGATATTCCAGAGGGAATAACGTATACGGGCGCTATCGATCTCGATGAAAACCCGTGAGCCGCCTCCTGGAGGAGCCAGCGTCCGCGCGTCCTGGATGAGAATGTCGCCCAGAATCGTTCCTTTTACGCTCCCCGCCGAGACGTGGAGGGCGGAACGGAGGAGTCCATTGACCGCTGGCCCGAGAAAGATTCCCTGCAGAAGGGACACTCCCAGTACAAAGAAGGTCGCTCCCACCGCCAGCCCGATGAGCCGGCGTGAGCGTCTGCTCATGCGGTTTTCAGGCATTTTTACATACCGTGCCTGCGGAGAGTATGCGCCGCAGGCATTCTCCTGCGTCTCAAACCATACCATGTCCGCCGGAACGGCTGCCAGATTTCAGGAATGCTGGGATGGCGTTCATGTGGACGGGCCCGGCGCCCCGGTTGTTCGAACGGGCCGCACGATGGTTCTGACTCGGTAACATCTTCAGGGGTGCTTGGGGGTTGACATGGCCCGCTGTTGCCTTTAGAGTCCCCCGTGCCAGACGGTCCCATCGTCTAGTGGCCCAGGACGCTGGCCTCTCACGCCGGAAACCGGGGTTCGAGTCCCCGTGGGACCGCCAACAGACAGAGAAATGGGGGTTCCGAGCCTTCCAGAACCCCTATTTTTTAAGTGCAAGCCCTGCTTTCGAAAACCGGAACCCTGATGCCCCATAGGGGGCCGGATTTTCCCGCCGCGAGGCCTGCGGTCGCCTTCTTCCGGAGAAGGTCCCTCGGTACGGAAGGCAAATCTCCCGCCCTGTGTTCAGATCGGCGGCGAGATGGTCACCAGCACCCTCATATCGCTCTTCGCCCTGAGGCCGTGAGGCTCGCTGATGTCGGCGATGAGGACGTCTCCCGGCCCTGCCGGCTGTCCCTCATTCTCTCCGCCGAGGAACGTTCCCGTCCCCTCCAAGACGGCAATGCTCACCTGCCCCTCAATTTCGTGAGAATGGACGGGCAGGGTCTGGCCGGCCCGGAAGTTGAAACTGAGTATCTTGAAATAGGGTGAATCGTGGACCACGTAGCGGCTGAATCCAGAATCTTTGAAATGGGTTTCCTCGAACACGCGTACAAGTCTCATAGGCGCATCTTCTCCATCACCTGTCGTTCTGGAGCGGATTTTCAATTCTTCGGCCGTCCATGCCGAGAATTGGCCGGCGGTTCCACCTGGAGGCCCACTCCGAGTTTCGATTCCAGGACGCGGAGAAGTGTTCCCACCTGGTCTTCGGTTCAACCCGGGCGGCCGGGCATTCTCCAGAGAAAGCTCCAGCCCTGCGCAGTAGGTTCCGCCCGAAGTTCGCCGGCATGGGCCAAAACGATGTGCCTTGCGAGGGAGAGTGACACCCCACCGCCGCTGTTGTCCCAGGCAGGTTCCTGTTCCAATCCGGCCGGTAGGTTCACGATCTCCCCCGGCGGCCCGCCTTCGATGCCCACCTCCACCAGGCAGTCGGTGCCCCTTTTCTCTACACCATGGAATAGCCGGCCGCAAGGAGGACAGGAAGCGACGGCGTGCCGGAAGATGGCCCTGCACACCGTCCTCAGAAAGACCCGGTTGGCTATGACAGCAGGCGGTTTCACCAATGGATGCCCGGCCTGCTTCACGACACGGACGCCGAGACGCTCGAACTCGGCAGCGAACTCAAGTAGAACCGGCCGGATCACATCTCGGTTCATCTGCACTTCCCGGCGGCCGGCCATGATATCATGGCTGAGCGCAAAGGCCACGGACAGAATATCCTCAGAGAGCGCACGAAGGCGCAGAAGCCGGCTGCGGACACGCCGTGTGCAGCGTGCGGTATGCCCGCTCCCATGCCCCGGGGCGGGCGCCCTGGTGAACACACCCTGGAACACGCTCAATGCGGAGCCGAGGTCATGGGCTATGTACTTCATGAGATGCGCGGCATCCTCGATGGGGACCCCTGCCGGCGAAGAAGATTTCCACGTTCCCCCTCCGGCCGGAGACCTTCGCAGCAATCTTGTAACAGCCCGGATGAACTCTGACACGGCCTCCGTCCTCAGAATGTAATCGTCTGCGCCTTTTCTGAAGGCAGCGCGTACGGATTCCGCGTCATCGGCTTCTCCTGACACGATGATGCGCGCAGAAATACTGTTCAGCCGGATCCATTCAACAAGGGTGGTGCCCTCCGGCCCCAGCGTCCCCACATCGGTGATCACAATGTCGAACTCGTCCGCGTTGAGAAGTTGGCGCCCTTGTTTTCCGCTATAGGCCAAAACCACCGAGTGTCCGCTGGATTCAAGTGCCCGCCCGAGATCCGCGCGCCAACGGGGCGCACCCTCCACGAGAAGAATGCGGCCGACCGGATCGGATACTCTGGCGTGGAGAGACGGATTCCCCCCGGCCACATCCTCCCACATTGCCCTGAATCGGATGGTGATCACGGGTTCCATGGACGCATCCTTCGGTTCAATGCTTCCCTCTTGCCGCTGTTCACCGCTTCTGCAGAGCAGCCTCGGCGAACGGGGCATGCTCTGATCGGGACGTCATGTGCGGTCGTTTCCTTCCTCCCTTGCCCGCATTGATGGTGTTTCCATTTGAGCAGATTCAGACAGGGGATGAAATGGGGTGTTATCCGAATGTAACTGATCACAGGGTTCGGCATGGCACCAATGCTGGAACTCCCCGAATTTCTCCCTGGTCGCACCCCCATGCCCCGCAATGCCTGGCCGGTTTCCGGCACAAGAGATCGTTCTGCAGTCCGGTCGTATGGCCCTTGGTTCCTTTCCGCCCCTATCGGCAAATAACTCAAATGGAAAGGGACCCTTTCGGGTCCCGCTCCATGCGACCAATGCCCACCTTCTCAAACAGATCACGTGACTTTGACGGCGGTCTCACAAAAAGTCTGCATTCAGTATTTGAAATCAAATAACTTATTGAAATAAATGATTTTAAAGTCTGATTTTCTGGCCCTTTTTCAGTCTGTCACACCTTGACTTTTATTATGAAATTTTCCATGAAAAGTATATGGGGTTTCCCCCCCATTTTTTAAGAATTTTTCCCCCAGTTTGTCTGCGGGGGATGCGGCTCCTCCATGGCTACTCCCGCTGGCGTAACGAACCGGCATGGCCGTTACATTTATAGATGAGGACGCTGGCCACGTTGGGAACTCGCGCAGGGTACGGAGCCGTCACTGACGACAGGGTCTTCGGCGTTGGGGGCGACGAGCACCAGCCGGCGTTGCGCAGTTCGCGGGTCTCTCACCGGCGGCTGGAGGGCATCGAGAGGCCTTACGGGAGGCGTGAATCCCAATGAGCGGGAAGAAACGCGTTGTCATCGCGGAGGATCATACAATCCTCAGGGAAGGCCTGCGGGCCCTTCTCTCGACCAATTCCGGCCTGGAGATCGTGGGAGAGGCGGAGGACGGTCTTGAGGCCATCCGGGCGGCGGTCCGCCTCACTCCGGACATCATTCTCCTCGATCTGTCCATGCCACGCATGAACGGACTTGAAGCCATGCTGGAAATCAGGAAACAGTGCCCGGAAACCAAAATTCTCGTCCTCACAGTACACAAGGATGAAGAATACATCCTGGCCAGTCTCAATGCAGGTGCGGAGGGGTATGTCCTCAAGGATGCCACCCACAAGGAACTGAACCTGGCCGTGGAGAGCGTACTTCAGGGCAAGACCTATCTCAGCCCTGGAATATCCGGAAAGATCGTGCGGGGCTATCTGGATGGGAAGGGCGGTTCGGCTTACGGTTCTCCCTGGGACACCCTCACCAAACGGGAGCGCGAAGTGCTCAAGCTCGTAGCAGAGGGTTACAAGAACAAGGAAATTGCCGACTATCTCTGTATCAGCATCAAAACTGTCGAAAAACATCGCGGCAATCTGATGTCAAAGCTCGGGCTCCACAGTGTGCCGTCGCTGATCGCCTTCGCTGCGGAAAAGGGCCTCATTGATCTCTGATAAGGATGCGTCGTCGATTGGGACCGGTGTGGTCCGCTCTGCGCTCTGCGTTCCGGCGGCAGGCATGGCACTCCATTGTGCCCCGGGCCGTGCGGGCAAAACCGGCGGCCGTGAGGAGCACGCGCGAGCCATGCTGCCCGCAGAAGGGCACTTACCAAGCCTGGCCAAAGCGGTTAAAATGGTGCCCACATCAGGGGAGAGCCCGAGAGGGGTCGGCGCGGTGTCCGTTCTGGGCCAGGCATGCCCGCAGCCAACATGGACGGGAAAGACCCCGCGGAGATTTTGATGATTTTTTTTGTCAACTGGTTGGGGCGGAGGGCCCTCGATTTCTTGAGTGAATTGGGGGCGGTGGCCCTTTTTTTTCTCCACACCACCGTTCTCATCTTCTCGCCGCCCTTCCAGATCCGCAAGATCGTGCAACAGGTGTACTTCATCGGGGTGAAGTCCATCTTGGTGATCTTTCTGATCGGTCTGTTCACGGGGATGGTCCTCGGTCTCCAGGGATACTACACTCTGGTCAAGTTCGGTTCCGAGGGCCTGCTTGGCGCGGCTGTGGCCCTTTCCTTAATCCGAGAGCTTGGACCGGTGCTCACCGCAATAATGATCATTGGAAGGGCGGGTTCCTCCATGGCCGCCGAGATCGGGGTCATGCGCATCTCCGAACAGATCGACGCCCTGGATACCATGGACATCAATCCGGTCCGCTACCTGGTCAGTCCCAGAATGGCCGCGTCTCTGATCAGTTTTCCACTCCTCACCGCCTTTTTCGACGTTGTGGGAATTTTCGGCGGATATCTCACCGGCGTGGTCCTCCTGGGCATCAATTCCGGGATCTATTTCGACCGCATCCAGAACAGCGTGGCGCTTGAGGATGTCAGCGGAGGGTTTCTGAAGGCGTTCACATTCGCCGCCATCGTGGCGACAGTGAGTTGTTACCAGGGCTATTTCACACACATGCGGCCGCAGGGCTTCGGGGCCAAGGGAGTGAGCCTGGCCACGACGGCTGCGGTGGTGATGGCGTGCGTGCTTGTGCTCATCGTAGATTACGTTTTGACGTCCTTTCTGATGTGAGAACCCCATGACCGTCCCACTGATCGAATTTCGAGACGTCACGAAGCGGTTCGGGGCCAAGACGGTCCTGGACCGAGTCAATCTTGTCGTATACGAGGGTGAAATCACAAGCATCATCGGCAAGAGCGGTGTGGGAAAGAGCGTGTTGCTCAAACACATCATCGGACTCATCAATCCTGACGACGGGGACATTTTCTTCAGGGGAACGCCGATCAGGACCATGAAACGCTCCCAGCGCAAGGATCTCAAGCACCAGGTGAGCTACATGTTTCAGAACAATGCCCTGTTCGATTCGCTGACGGTATTTGAGAATATCGCCCTCCCTCTCAGGGAGAAGACCCGGCTGCACAATACCGAAATCGAGGAGAGGGTGCGCAAGAAAATCGATCAGATGGAGCTTTCCGAAGTCGGGCACAAATACCCTTCCCAGATCTCTGGGGGAATGCAGAAACGGGTGGCCCTGGCCCGGGCACTGATCACCGGGCCCAGTATCGTTCTCTTTGACGAGCCTACCAGCGGCCTGGATCCCCTTCGCAAGAACGCGGTCCTGGGCATGATCGCCCACAATCAGAAGAAATTCGGATTCACCGCGGTGCTGGTGAGCCACGACATTCCGGATGTGTTCTTTATTTCAAATCGGGTGGCCATCATCGAAGAAGGGCGGATACTCTTTCAGGGCACGCCTCTTGAGCTCGAGCAGGACGGTCACCCCGTGATCCAGGAGTTCATACGCGGGCTTGACAACCTCAAGGACGAGTTGACCGGGCTGTCGACGCGGCAAAATCTCGAGAACAGGCTCCGGCGAGAGATGGGGCGGGTGGAACGCTTTCAGGAGACCTTTTGCATCGTCCTGTTCACCGTGCAGAGTCTTGAGCAGATCAGTGAACATGTTGGATATATTGCTGCACAACGCGTGGTTCAGGCCCTTGGGGCAATGCTCAAGGAGCATTTCGGGACATCGGGGATCTCGGCCCGGTACAGCAGAAACGAGATCCTGACGGTGCTTCCCCATACAGGCACCCGGGATGCCCGGCGCATGCTGGCGGCTTTGGCAGGACAGCTCAAGCAGGCGGAGATCTTCCAGACCAGGAGCTATCCATCTGCATGTTTCGCCTTCTCGATTCTGGCCGGGGTGGCCGAGGCCAGGGCGGGGACGACCCTCGCAGATCTCATTGGGGAAGCAACGGCCCAGCAGGAGACGATATTCCATCTGGATTGTCACAGACGCGGTGAGGCGGCATGAAGAAGTATTCAATGGAGACAGTGGTTGGAATTTTCGTTCTGATGGGTCTTGTCTGCATCGGTTATCTGACGATCAAGCTCGGGAAGATGGAGATCGTCGGCGGCGACCACTACGAACTTTATGCCCGGTTCAACTCAGTGGCTGGATTGAGACCCGGCAATGCCGTCGAGCTGGCCGGCGTGGAAATCGGCAGGGTGGAGAATATCGCTCTGGACCAAGAGAGAGACATGGCTCTCGTCACCCTTCGCATAAAGAAAGGCGTCGGGATAACCGATGACGCCATAGCCTCGGTGAAGACCAGCGGGCTCATCGGAGACAAATTCATCAATATCAGTCCCGGAGGCTCGGATACCCTGATCCAGCCTGGCGGCACGATCACGGACACCGAATCCCCGGTTGATATTGAAGAGCTCATCAGCAAATATATCTTTGGAAAGGTGTAGCCGGAGTTACCGCACCAGCCGAGGACAAAAGGTCACGCCTATGAAAATGGAATGGAAAACAAGATGTTGCCTGGCGGTGTTCATCCTCGCACTGTGGATTCCGGAGCAGGCTGTCAGGGCGACATCCTCCAGCGAGGTCCTGGTTTTCGTTAAAGAATCCGTGGACAGGGTCCTCTCCGTATTGCGGAATCCGGCCTTCGAGCCGGAGGACGCGAAGGAACTGCAGCTCAAGGAACTCCGGGCCCTGGCCCGGGAGATCTTCGATTTCGATGAGCTTTCCAGATCCGCACTGGCCAGAAACAGGACCAAGTTCAGTCCGGAAGAGCTGTCGGAGTTTTCGGATCTCTTCCCCCAATTGCTCGAGAAGACATACATGGAAAGGATCCAAACATATACCGACGAAGAGGTGGTGTATCACGACGCGATCATGCTTTCGGACAGAAAGGCCGAGGTGGCCACTGACATCGTCACGGCTTCGAAGGCCGTCCCCATCACCTATCGGGTGTTGTTTCGGGACGGCCAGTGGCGGATCTACGACGTTCTCGTCGAAGGGGTCAGTCTCGTAAAAAACTATCGCAGTCAGTTCGATCAGATTCTCCGGAAAGAGGCACCCGAGGCCCTTCTGCAGAGGCTTCGGGAAAAGCTCGAACAGCAGGACGCATAGCCAAAACCGTCCAGCTGCTTTGCCTGGGATCTCATATCCCCTGAATATGGAGGACAGTGGTCATGACGACAGCGCCCACGCCGTGGGGCCTCGCGATCACCATCGCGTTGTGTCTGCTCGCCGGACAGACCGGGACGGCGGTTTCCTCGGACCTCGTGGCGGCCGATACTCCGCCAGAGGCCGGCCATGGCGCCTCGGCTGAGGCTCCCGGAGGCTGGGAACCAGACACTGATGAATGGCAGGAGGAGTGGCAGGATGAGGACACCGTCCAGGGTTTAGCTGATCCTCTTGAAGGGCTGAACCGGGCGGTGTTCGCCTTCAACGACAGGTTTTATTTCTGGGCACTCAAGCCCGTGGCCCAAGGATACAAGGCCGTTCTCCCCGAGGCCGTGCGGGTGAGGGTAAAAAACTTTTTCTACAATGTCCTTTTCCCGGTGAGGTTCACAAACAACGTCCTCCAGGCCAGGATCGAGGAGGCGGGATACGAACTCTTCCGGTTCCTGCTGAATTCGAGCGTGGGTGTCCTCGGGTTTTTCAACCCGGCGCAGCATCACCCCGAACTCACTCCTGCCCCGCAGGACACCGGGCTGACCCTCGGTGTCTGGGGTTCGGGAAACGGTCCGTACATCGTCTGGCCTTTGCTTGGACCCTCCACCTTGAGAGATACAGGCGGGATGGCGTTTGACTTCGTCTTGGACCCGGTCACATATGTGAATCCGCTCGGTCTTTCTCTGGCAGCTCGGGGGGTGGACACGGTGAATCGGACATCCCTCGTCATCGGGGATTACGAGGCCCTCAAAGAAGCGTCTTTCGACCCGTACACCGCAGTCAAGGACGCGTATTTGCAGCACCGGCAAAAGGCCTTGGAGAAATAGTCAGCAGGTGCAGGCGGGCAGTTCGTGCCCCGTATCGGAGTACGGAGATATGGCCCTGAGCCTGGCGATGATGCCCGGGAATTCCCGAAGAACCAGATCCACATCCTCATCCGAGCTGAAACGGCTCAGGCTGAAACGGATGGAGCCGTGGGCATAGGTGAACGGCACTCCCATAGCCCGGAGAACGTGTGAAGGTTCCAGGCTTCCCGAGGTGCAGGCGGAGCCGGAACTGGCACAGACCCCGATCTGGTCGAGGAGCAGGAGGATGGCTTCGCCCTCCACGTACTTGAAGGAAATGTTCACCGTGTTGGGGAGCCGTTCGGTCGGGTGACCGTTCAGCCTGGAGTCAGTAATGGTTGTCAGGAGCCCTGCCTCCAGCCTGTTCCTCAACGCCTTGACCTTGGTGTTCTCCTCTTCCATGTGGGCCATGGCGACCTCGCAGGCCTTTCCCAGGCCGATGATCCCAGGTGTGTTCTCCGTACCTCCCCTGCGTCCCTTCTCCTGATGGCCACCGATGATGAACGGCCGGAAGGGGGTGCCCTTCCGCACGAAAAGGGCACCCACACCCTTCGGGCCGTGGATCTTGTGCCCTGAAAGGACAAGGAAGTCCACAGGCAGACGCCGCACGTCCACCGGAATCTTGCCTGCTGCCTGCACGGCGTCCGTGTGGAAAAGTATGCCGCGGGACTTCACCAGGTCCGCAACCTCGTGCATGGGGAACAGGGTTCCGGTTTCATTGTTGGCGTACATGATCGAGACCAGAGCCGTGTCGTCCCGGAGGCTCTCCCGGAGTTCAGCGAGGTCGATCATCCCCTCGGTGTCCACGCCGAGGAGGGTCAGCCGATATCCCTTTTTCTCCAGGTGCTTCGCGAGGTTGAGCACAGCGGGGTGCTCGACCTTGGTGGTCACGAGGTGGCGTTTTTCAGGCTGGGACGCCAGGGCCGAGCGGATAGCCGTGTTGTCTCCTTCGGTGCCGCTGCACGTGAACACGATCTCAGCCGGATCGCAACCCATCAGATTGGCCACCCGCTCCCGGGCTGCGGCGATTTCCCTGCCCACCTGCCCTCCGAAGGAGTGCATGCTGGAGGGATTTCCGTACATATCGCAGTGATACGGCGCCATTTCTTCGAACACGGCTGGGTCAACGCGGGTGGTCGCATTGTTGTCGAGATACACGATCTTCATGAGCGTTCCTCCACAACCCTGATATCCGGGTCGACGAGCTCTCTGAGCCTGGCCTCCACTCCATCCTTCAAGGTGACCTGGCTGGAAGGACAGTGCGTGCACTTGCCGCGGAGGCTCACGTAGACCGTGGCCCTGTCGACATCAAGGAGTTCCAGATCTCCGCCGTCCGCCTGGAGCTGAGGCCGTATCTCCTCGTCGACCACCTTCTGTACGAGTTGGATGCGCTGCAGGTTCGAAAGGCCTTGCCGCCGGGGCGCCGGTTTCACCACCCCGCCGCGGGTCTTGCCGGCCTCCTCGGCAAGGAGCCTTTCTATCTCGGGGATGCAGTTGCCGCAACCGCCCCCGGCCTTGGTATAGTATGTTACGTCATCCACGGTCTTCAGCCCGTTCTCCCGGATCGCTTTCTTGATCTGGACATCCGTGACCCCGAAGCACTCGCATACGACTTCTCCCTCCGGTTCCGGTTGCGGGACGCTGGCGCCCCGCAGGTTCCGGACAGCGGCCTCCAGGGCCTCCCGTCCCATGACGGAGCAGTGCATCTTTTCCTTGGGGAGGCCCCCCAGATACTCGGCGATGTCCTGGTTCGAAATCTTCAGAGCCTCCTCCACAGTCTTGCCCTTGATGAGTTCCGTCAGGGCCGAGCTGGACGCTATGGCGCTTGCGCAGCCGAAGGTCTGGAATGTAGCATCCTGGATCCTGCCCTCCTTGTCCACCTTCAGGTAGAGACGCAGCGCGTCGCCGCAGGCAAGACTTCCTACCTCCCCCACAGCGTCGGGATCTTCCATGGCCCCGACATTCTTGGGGTTGAGAAAGTGTTCCTTCACCTTGTCGGTATATTCCCACATGGGCAGGCCTCCAGTTTCGGCACAGGGCGCGGGGAGGAACCCTGACCTGGCAGTTTTTCTAAAAATAATGAGGAATCAACAGAGGAATCTGTCCGGAATGTAGCAGCAGGGACAGAAGGTGTCAAAGCCGACCCGAAGTGTGGCTCAGCGAAGGATCAGTCGTTGGGCCGGGCAGCCTGAACCTGGTTCCGACCCATAGTTTTCGCCCGGTAAAGCGCCCTGTCCCCTCGCTCGATGATTTCCTGAGGTGATTCGTCGGTTTCCTCGAAAACGGCGATGCCGAATGATGCCGTGATCTGTATGCTGATCCCGGTGTCGCCGCGCTCTTTGAGCACGTGCAACTCGACTCTCTGGCGGAGCCGGTTGCCCACCGTCACGCCCCCTTCGAGATCCGTCTCAGGCAACAGAATGACGAATTCCTCCCCCCCGTAACGATAGATGCCGTCCACATCCCTCAGGTCCTTGCGGAGCATCCTGGCAAAGGTCTTGAGAACCTCGTCTCCCATGGCATGACCATAATTGTCGTTGACTTTTTTGAAATGGTCGATGTCAGCCATGATCAGTGCGAATGGACGGTGGTATCGTACCGACCTCTGGAATTCGGTGGCGAGATCTTCTCTCAGGGCGTCCCGGTTCAATGTTTCGGTCAGGGGGTCCAGGCGCGTCTTGCGCTGGAGGTGGTTCACTTCCTCCTCGAGGCCTATGAGTCTTCGATTCGCGGTCTCGAGCTGTTTTCGGAGAAGCGAATTGGCCGTGAGCAGGCCGGAGATTTCCCCGTTGACCGTGGCCCATTGGCCGGGATTCAGCATGTTTTTCAGGCCGTTGTGGCGCTGCTCCAGAGCATCTTCATGGGCCTCAAGATGGCTCTTGGATTCCTGTATGTCGCGGCTCATGATCCCGATGAGGCGGAGCAGACCATCCACCATCGCCACCGCTGGCTGTCCTGGGGGGAGTTGCTGCTGGAAGTGCGAGACCAACCTTTCCTCCCCCATCTCCATGGCCACGGCAAAAAACGCCCTTTCGTACAGCATGGGAATGGGGGGATCGCCTTTGAGTACCAGGGTCTTCAGTGCCCTTCGGGCAATCTCGGAGACCTTTCCAAGGGGCAAAACGTCCTCTCCGAAACTCCCGTCCGTCCCCCTGGCGGTGCCTTCGCCGTTCACTGCCACTGCGCCGTCGCCTCCCGGTTTTCCACGTATTTACGCCGCAGGAAAAAATACATGGATGATCCTCTCGTCGGCAGACCCGCCCCGGTACTGAAAGGCCGGCTGATGAGGCACGTGCCGGCAAAGGGTGACGGTTGACCTGCGATACGGTATTTGCTTAACTGAGATCGTGGAGATGGAGGGCAGGGAAGAACCGCGCGAATGTATCGGAACGTAGTTTTCCGACAAGGCAGTACGATAACGGCGGTTCGGGATCGAAGCCGAATTCGTCATTGAAGCAGGTTCCGAAGACGAAAAGATGATAGGCTGTGCTCGCAGATTCACCCAAGGGGCACTGGCTGAACCTCGCCTGGGAAGGTAAAGACACGATGGTGCGGAATCGGGTTCTCTTTTCTGGACGTCCCATCCATGGCGCCGGGATCCTCCGTGCCCATTCCCCCTGGTGGGTCCCGTGTCTCTGCGTGGCGGCGCTGACATGCCTTGCCGGGACCGCGGCAGCGGGGAGTTATCTGGATTCGGCCCACGGCGATTCCGGTGCCGGGGTGAAACGCTCCGTGCTCGAGGAGTACAACCGGGGCAACTGCGCTCACTGCCACGAACAACATGCAAGCGTAGAAGGGGGTGAGCCGGAGCCCGCAGGGGGAGGGCCCTCGGCCTTCGCGGTCTTTTCCACGAATTTCGACTCGACGGTGGTTTCCAACCCCTATTTCCAGGACGACGACTTCTGCTTCTACTGCCATACGAACACGGCGTCCCTCCAGTCCGGGGGGATCATCAATTATGATTACAGCCGGACCTTCGGCGGCGCTCCTTCCGGGCCCCCAGGTATTCTCGAGGCCTTCAACGGCTACGGGAGCAGCGTGGCTTCCTACCACAACCTGTACGACATCTGGGTGTACGCGAGAAGCCGGTTTTCGTTTTTCAAGGAGTCCTCGAATCCCTGCACCGCCTGCCACGACCCCCATCTGGCCAAGAGGAACAAGGCATATCCCCGGGACCCGGGGTACACGGCGATATCGAGGCCGACGGACCACGAGAATCTGTGGGGAGACGACCCGGGAGAGCGGATGTCGGACTTTACCGCCTCGTATCAGGCCCCGTATTACAATCTCTCCACCAGCACGTACGAACCTGACGGCACTGCCATCGACGACGGGTCACTCACCCCGGATTTCAACACCTTCTGCATCGACTGTCACGACGATGCCAATACCATTTTCAGCTCGCCTCTGGGGCGCAGTCTCAGAAAATTCGACTGGATGACGGCGGGAGGGGACAGCCCCGCCGCCGGAGACAAGCACGGCAAGAACACCGCCACCGTGGCCGTGGACACCGGCGGGCCCTACAACGGAACCATCGGGTACGTCCTCTCCTGTCTCGACTGCCACGAACCCCACGGGGCCCAGAACGCCTACCTGTTCCGCCGGGCCGTGAACGGTCAGACCCTCGGCGGGACCTTCGGGACCGGATCAGGAGAAATCGGGAACGCGTGCGCCCGCTGCCACAGGGACGACGAGGCCGTCGGCGTGTCCATGAAACAGAACAGCTGGCAGTGGACCCACCATCCCGTGGGCCACTCGTCGAATCCGGATTATCCCTATGAAAAGGAAATGGGCTGCGCCTGCCATCCGGGCGGGGGCGGGGGCGGGGGCGGCGGGGTGGGCCAGATCCCCTGCGAGGAGTGCCATTACCACGGGGGTTCGGTGAACGACTGCACGAACGGCGCAGCATTCCGGAGGACCTTTTAGGCCAGCCGCAAGAGGGGTTGCCAGCCGCCGTCTCCGGCATTGCCCCGCCCGCTTCGGTTTCGGGAGTTCACTGTCGAGGACGAGGGAAGACGGGATCCGTGAACAGGAGGAGGCGGAGATGCCGGAATGGGACGCGGGGCACGCAGAACCCTGCCGCGAGGCCAGGGAGGTCTCCCTGGCCGTACGGAGTGAACTCCCCCAGGTCATCGGCGGCATTCTCCAGACATGCGGGGAGCCGGGGCTCTTCGAGCATGTGGACGCCGAGCTGATACCCTCGGGGGCCAAGGCACGGGAAGTCGTGCGGCATGCGCGGCGCCTCCTCTTTCCAGGGTATTTCGACGGGCAGGTCCTGGAGGCGAGCCGTCTCCAGTACGCCCTGGGGATGGAGGCAGCACGCCTCTTCGACCTACTTGCGGAACAGATCGCCCTCAGCGTCCGCCATGATTGCCAGCGGTACAGGATGCCGTGCACCCGGTGTCAGGAGCGGGGCCAGAGGGAGGCCATGGCCTTTCTCAAGGCCCTTCCCGGGATCCGGAGGATTCTCGCCACCGACGTTCAGGCGGCCTACGACGGTGATCCGGCCGCGGGAAACGTGGACGAGGTGATCATCAGCTATCCCGGAGTCCTGGCCGTCACGGTGCACAGGATCGCACATCAGCTCTGGCTGCAGCGGGTGCCCCTCCTTCCAAGAATGATCTCCGAGTACGCCCACGGTATCACCGGCATCGATGTCCACCCCGGGGCCGCAATCGGCCGCAGTTTTTTCATAGACCACGGCACCGGCGTTGTGATCGGCGAGACCACGGTGATCGGGGAACGGGTGCGGCTGTATCAGGGCGTCACCCTCGGGGCCCTGTCGCTCCACAGGGACGAGGTCCACGGCCTCAGGGGGGCGAAACGGCACCCCACCATCGAAGACGATGTGACCATTTACGCCGGTGCAACCGTGCTCGGCGGAGAGACGGTGATCGGGGCAGGCTCCACCATCGGGGGGAACGTCTGGATCACCCGTTCGGTTCCGCCCGGGACCAAGGTCTTTCTCACTCCGCCGAAACTCCTGTACAGGAACGACGGGGGGTCCCTGGGAGAAGACGCGACCCCGTGAGCAGATTCCGCCCGCATGGGTGAAACCCGAGGCTTTGACAGGGGCGCTCCTGCCGGGGTACAAGAAAGGCACGGACTGCGGGTCCCTGCGGTCCCATCACATCCTGAAGAGGTGTGCTCCATGCCGAAGCTGCTTCGAATCAACACGAGGACCCGTGAATATGCATTCCAAGAGATGGGGCCGTACGCCGGGCTCGGCGGCCGGGCCTTGACATCCCGCCTGGTCCGCAGCGAGGTCCCGGCCTCGTGCCATCCCCTGTCGGCTGAGAACCGGCTGGTGGCTGCCGGGGGGATGCTTACCGGGACAAGGGCGGCCAATTCCGGCAGGATTTCAGTTGGAGGCAAGTCCCCTCTGACCCGGGGCGTCAAGGAAAGCAACGCCGGCGGGATGTTTTCACAGAAGCTGGCCCGGCTGGACATCGCCGGCGTGGTTCTCGAGGACAGACCCGGGGCGGACGCCGGTCTCGTGACCGTCCGCATCGGGCCTGATGGCGTGAAATTCCTGGACGCAGGGGGCCTGAGCGGCCTGGGCACGTACGCCGCGGCCGGGCGCCTGCGGGAAGAGCACGGCGGGAAGGCGGCTGCCATGCTCATAGGGCCTGCGGGTGAAAGCTGCCGCCTCGGGGCCTCCATTCAGTTCACCGACACCGCAGGTCGCCCGGCCCGCGCCGCAGGGCGGGGGGGGCTCGGCGCCCTCATGGGGTCCAAGAAGGTCAAGGCGATCGTCGTGGACGACGGGGGGACGAACCGCATCCGGTATGCAGACGAAGGGGCTTTCAAGACCGCTTCCGGCCGCTGGGCCGAGATCCTCAAGTCACACCCGGTCACCGGCCAGGGGCTCCCTGCCTTCGGGACCGCGATCCTCATCAACATCGTCAATGAAGCCGGCGCGCTCCCCACCAAAAATTTCCGCGAGGGGCGCTTCGCGTGGGCACAGGCCGTCTCGGGTGAACAGATGGCGGAGACAATCAAGGCCCGCGGGGGCAAGATCCGGGAGGGCTGCCACGCGGGTTGTGTCATACAGTGCTCTCAGACCTACGTCGACGAGAACGGGGAATACATGAGTTCCGGCCTGGAGTACGAGACGGTGTGGGCCATGGGCCCGAACACCCTCATCAGGGACCTGGACGAAATCGCACGGCTCGACCGGATGTGCGATGATCTGGGGCTCGACACCATCGAAATGGGGAACACCCTCGCCATGGCCATGGAGGCCGGGCTCATCCCGTGGGGCGACGGCCGCGCCGCCCTCGAACTCCTCTCCCGGGCCGGAACCTCCGACCCCCTGGGAAAGATCATCGGCAACGGTGCGGCGTTCACCGCCGAGGCCCTGGCGGTGGACCGGGTGCCCGTTGTGAAACGTCAGTCCTTGCCGGCCTACGATCCCCGAGCGGTGAAGGGAGTGGGTGTGACCTATGCCACCTCTCCCATGGGGGCCGATCACACGGCCGGATACGCCGTATGCCAGAACATCCTGAAGTGCGGGGGCGACGTGAACCCCCTCAGCAAGGAAGGACAGGTGGAACTCTCCCGGGGACTCCAGATCGCCACCGCCGCTGTGGACTCCACCGGCCTCTGCCTCTTCGTGGCCTTTGCCGTTCTGGATGTCGCGGACGGTCTCCAGACCGTCTGTGACATGATCACGGCCCGCACCGGTGTGAAGACCGGTCCCGAGGCCTTTCTGGATCTGGGGAAGAGGGTGTTGAGGGACGAATACGCCTTCAACGAGGCAGCGGGGTTCACCAAGTTCCAGGATCAGCTCCCGGACTTTTTCAAGGAGAAGCTCCCGCCCCATGACGTCGCCTGGGATTTCAGCCTTGATGAACTGCAGCAGGCACGGGCGTGAAGGCCGGCATGCGGACCGCCGTCCCCCGGCCTCTCCAGGGGATGCCCTGCCGGGTGCTCTCCGTGCGTCCATGGAGGAACGTCTTCCCGCAGAGGTCATGAAAATCCACATCACATGTTTCGCCGGCCTTGCCCCGTGTCCCCTGCCGAACGGCGGGTTCCACGAGTTTCCAGAAGGGGCAAGGGTGGAACAGATCATCGCCGGACTTGGAATCCCCGAGGGCTCGGTCCGGCTGGTCTTCGTGAACGGGGTGTGCGCCGCCCTGGATGCGGTCGTCAGAGAGGGTGACAGGGTGGGCCTTTTCCCGGCAGTCGGCGGTGGGTGAGAGGAAGGTGCCGCCGGTGTCGGACCTGGTGCGGGAGGCGTCCGGACGGGCAGACCTCCCCGGGGGGAAGAGCGCCGAGGTGCTGTCCGTGCAGGCGGAAGCCGCCGTTGCCAGGGAGCTGAATCTCCCCCTGCGGGAGATCGAGATTTCCGCTCTGCGGGAGGGGGTCATCCCGGCACGGTACCTCCGGAACCTCTCCACCATAAGCCAGGCCGGCCAGATCCAACTCCTCTCGTCCCTTGTGTCTGTGGCAGGACTCGGGGGGCTGGGGGGGCTGGTGACGGAACTCCTGGCACGGATCGGGGTTGGACGGATCCGCGCCGCCGATGGAGACTGGTTCGAGGACCACAATCTCAATCGCCAGGTGCTCTGCACCCGGGAGACCATCGGAGAAGCGAAGGCCGATGCCTGGAGGCGCCGGTGCGGGGACGTCAATCCCGCAGTGGCAGTGGAGGCCGTGTCCACGGCCCTTGATCTCCGGGAGATCCCCACGTTTTTCGACGGAGCCGCCGTTGCAGTGGATGCCCTCGGCGGCCTGGCCTTCCGGCAGGACCTGCAGAAAGGGGCCGCCGAGGCGGGGATCCCTCTTGTCACCGGCGCGTCGGCGGGGTGGGCGGGATATGCGGCGGTTGTCCTGCCCGGGGCCCGGGGCCCGTCGGACATGATGGGACTCGGCCCTGCGGCCGAGGACCGACTTGGCGTCCTCGGCCCGACGGTGGCCCTCGTGGCCTCTCTCATGTGTGCGGAGACAGTCCAGCTCATCACCACAGGGACCTCCGCCCTGGCTGGGAAGATGCTGGTGCTTGACCTCCGGGACATGCATTTCGAGCAGGTGAGGCTGGGATGACCCCCGGTCTCACCCCTCTCTGTTTCAAAACCCCGATACGGTTTCCCCCACCGGGTAGGTCACGGCATACCCGAACCGGATGACCCGCTTTTCACCCGGGGCGTAGGATGCAGTCCAGGCGAGCACGCCCTTCTTCCCGTCCACGTCCTCAAGCGTGGGCGTGGTGGAATCCTTGAGCAGCTCCACCCCGATCCGCTCGTCCTGCGGCACGGGAATTCGGTCCAGAACCGTGATCTCCATGGGGCGATCGTGAGTGTTGTCCACCTCGATGGTGTAACGGCGTTCCACCCGGTGTTGTCTGTTGAACACCCCCTGTCTGGAGTGTTCCCCGGTGGCCAGCCTGTAACGGACGCGGATCCTGTCGTCGACGCCGAAGCTCATGGTGAAGATCTCACCGGGACGGAGAAGTTTCAGGTCCGCAGTCCCGACATACACCCCGTCGCGGAACACCGAAACCCGGCCGGGCAGGAGCGGCGCCTCTCCGTCGAAACGCACCTCGGCGCTCACGTACGCCTCCGGGGTTACGGCAGGTACGGCCCGCGCCTCAAGGGTCGCTTCGAGGCTGTGCTCTTCCAGGACAAAGGTGTGGGCCGCGCCGTCCGACGCCACGGTCGATGTGCCGGGAATCATGTATTCCGCGGCAAACTCACCGGCGACGACCCTGGCAGTCTCCGCGGCGACGCTCTCTTTCCCCTCGGCATCTTCACCCAATCGGCGCTTGAGAATGGGGGCGGGGGCCTCGGCCCCGGAGACCGCGCCAAAGATGCGGACAAAATCGATGAACCAGCTGTCGATATCGGGCAGGTTCGCATCTTTCGCCGGCCTGGCTGTGGATACGATAAGATCGGCCTCCTGCCAGTCCTCGCCTGTATTCTGCACCACCTCCGCCAGCACCCTCAACTGGACGGCTCCCGTGCCGCTCGAGAGCCTCGCGTCATACATGGGCCGCCAGCCAGCCCCCGGTATCTGATACGTGAGGGTGAGCCTCGCTGCGCCCGCCTTCCTGGTCTCGACGTGTATCCGAGCCTCCCGGCTCTCCCTCCGGCCGGTGAGCACCTGCGCGAGTTCCTTTTCCGCCTTGGCGATCCTCTCCGCCAGTGCGCGTCTTTCCACCTCGATTTTTTGGATCTGTGCGAGGGTGATCCCTGCTCCGTCCCCCACGGCGTTCCATGCCTTTTCCCATGCGCCCGGGTCCATGGAACCTCTGACGATCTCCTCCCCGGCCGTCTTCGGTATCTCGGTTCCGATCGATTTGATGAAATCCAGCCGGATATTGAGGGCCGCGACCTCGTCTTCCATGCGTTTGTCCTCGTCTCTAAGTCCTTGGAGGAGGAGCCGGAGCCGTTCCTCGTCCGTGCGGACAAGTTCCTTGTGAAACACGAGTCGATTTTCCACGGATCCGATGAGGAAATCAGCCGAGCCTGCGCCCCCTGCCCGAAGCGACCTTTCTACAAGGGTGGCAGGGAGACCCCCGAGCACCACCACCTGTTCCCCGGGCCCCAGCTCCACATCGGCAATACGGGTCACCATGGCACGGTCTGGGAATACCGTAACCTCAGATATGCGGCTTTCCCCAGGGATATCCGCCGGCGTGCCGAAGGCGGGCGGATTGAAAAGGATGAGACAAACTACAGCGACTGCCAAGCCTTTCATGACGTTCCCTCCAGTGTGTTCGCGAAAGGCCTCCTGGCCTGAAGGATAACCCCGGGTCCTGGCTGGATCACAGGCCGCGGTTGCAGTTTTTCGTCCAGGTATGCCTTTATGACCTGTGGATGTAGCGGTGCCGTAAGCCTTCAGAGGGTACCGCATCTGCTTTGTTGGCGGGCACTTGAAGTACAGGGAGTACGCCTGCGTGCCCACCCCGCCTAGCATCTGCAGCACCCTGTGAAGGCTTCCCCAGTAAGGGGAGTTGCACCATGGGCCTGTGCCGAACCCCGTGACCAGGTAAGCGGTGCCTGCCTGATTTTTTGTTACGGATGTACATGGGTGCTCCGGTGCATGTGATCCCTGCCTCCATAGCAAACTCAACACACATGATCAACATAATTTTTGTACTATACTGACTAATTTGCGGCAATCCTTCAGCAGAATTTCACCAAAAAATCATTGAACCCATTGAACTTTTATCCGGAAAAAGGAAATGGACTGTAAAAGATGCGTCAAAACACACACGCATCTTGATATATGCGCAAGAAACAACAGCCCAGAGAAAAGCGGCGGCGCGAAGCACTACATCGCCGCGGGTTGGTCTAAATGTCCCTCCCGCAGAACATAATATTCCCCATTCTCGATATTAAGGTCATATATATTGAAGTTCGTGCGGATATCAAAGCCTTCATGATGCACGGCAAGGTTTACTGATGCAGAGCCAGTGGCTTCGGAACTGTGAATACGATGGAATACATTGCACGGCCAGGCCAGTATAGCCGGTCCGTCATAGAGCAGATCGTCTCCCAGTTTGATTTCCTCAGGGGTGACGACAAAGCTCTCCATTTTGCCATGGCTTTTGGAAAAGAGATCAACCTCACGAAACCCATGGAGCACGAGTAAATGATCTTCCTGATGGGGGTGCATGTACCAGGGGCGTTTCACATTCCCCACCGGGCCCGGTGAATAGGCCCCATGTGCGTGGATGACTCGATCATAAGCGTCGACATGGCCCACTGCGCTCCCCGGCAGGACATCGAAAGAGACCCCCGGCGTCCGTCGTAACGGATACAGAGAAATAATTTTGAAAAGACCGGGCACCTCTTTTAAAGTAGTCTTGATCGTCATCTTTTGTCACCTCCATATTTTACTCATGCGTTTAAGGATTTCATGGCCATTCATCGCCGGTATCCCACGACAGGGTACTTCTAAAAATGGAATCTCTCATGATATATCAATATCTGGTGGGATGTCATTTTGAGTCTTCGTTATGAAGTAGGAGCAGCAACGTGATCCAGGCTACCCTTGTTGATGTTGAACTTCGTTTTCGCAAAATTGATCAAAACGGCAATCCGCTCAACGGGCTCAATACCCAGATCGAGAGAGATTTGTCTCCTGAGCCCGCAAGGCGGGGAGCCTGATACCTGCGACCTGTCGGTATCGTTCGCGCCCGGGCCAAAATCGGCTTGCGTAATCTGACGTACAACACAGACAGATATGGTCTCCTGGCGGTGCAGAGATAAGCGTTCACAAGGATTGATCGTCCCAGGCCGAGGACCTGTAACATAACTTTGTTTGTGCGATCCGATGGCTGAATGAAAACGCATTATCGGAAGTTCCTTATAATGTGCGTCCAATCACCACCTGAGGCACGATTGATATCTTTCGGGATAAACACGCAAAGCGTTTTCGCTGAACATAATTCCATTGCTGATTTATGCCAGTCTTTTTTAACGCGGCACCTGTACCATGAGAAGGCTTGCCTTGCATCAGCAGCGGCAGCCGCTTTCAGGCCAGGTTGATATCCATCACCTTGAGAAATCGGGGCGCTTTGGCGGCGGGCAATTGAAGTGCAGGAAGTACGTGCCGGCCGCCTTACATCTGCAGCACCCTGTAAAGGCTTACAGTTCGGGGAGTTGCAGCATTGGAGCTGTGCCAAACCGCGTGATCAGGTACGATCCACCGGTCCCGAGATATCATCCTCCACTACCGTGCCGGAAGAGGCGAGGGTTGACTGCGGTCAGTGCGGCCCTGTGGATGTGCTGCGCGGGACCCTCGGCCGTCGTGCCATCTTTGCTTGGGCCGAGACAGGTGTTAAAGGAGAGACATGAAGGAAACCCAGGCGAAGACCTACGATTGCATTGTGATGGGTGCCGGTGCCGGCGGGCTTCAGGCAGCCATACACCTTGGGCGGTACAACCGCAGAGTGATGCTACTCGACAGGGGAGGGGGCAGGACCGCCCATGCGAGACACATCGAGAATTATCTCGGGTGTGAATCCATATCAGGCAGGGCGCTGGTGGAGGTCGGTCTCCGGCAGGCAAGGCGTTTCGGCGTCGAATTTCTGGGGGAGAAGGTCGTTTCCCTCCAAAAACACGGGGATTTCGAAGTCATCACGAAGGCCGGAAGTCTTCGCTCACGATACGCGATCTGCGCTACTGGAGTCCGCGACCATCTGCCCGCCCTGGCTGGTCTTCACAGGTTTTTCGGGGTGAGTTTTTTCACCTGCGTCCATTGCGACGGCTACCGCACCACAGGCAGAAAGTTGGCGGTCATGGGAAACTCGGCCCACGCGGTGCGGCTCGCATTCGGAATGAAGGAAATGTTCACCGACAAGATCACTCTCATTCTCGATGGATACAGTCCCCCGGCGGATGTTCTGGAAGAGTTGAGGCAGTCGCATATCCCCCTGCGTGCCGGAATGCCCGCCCGCATTCTGGGCGATACGGCCATGGAGGGTCTGGAGTTCGCCGATGGGAGCCGCATCCGTTGCGATGTTGTGATGGCGAGCTTCGGCTTTACCCTCAATGATGAAGCTATACGGGATCTCGGTCTGGAAAGGGATGAAGGGGGATACCGTGTGAGCCGGACCTTTGAATCCTCTCTCCCAGGGCTCTATCTCGTCGGCTCTCTCATCCCGGGGGATTCTCAGGCGGTGATAGCGGCAGGGCAGGGAGCGGCGGCGGCGATCGAAATAAACAGGCGGCTGCTCGAACTCTGAGGATGCGGGGCCACGACACCCGTTATTTTGACAATTCAGTTGAAAAATATTTCATATAATTTTGACGAAACGTTATTTTCTATACAAGCTAATGCATGCGCCTACATACTCCGGAGGCCGTGCGCCCAACCTGGGGGACCGCTCCGTCACGGTGAAAGGGAAAAGACGATCGTCACGGTGATACTCCCGGGAGAGTCCCCGGGCCAAGGGGGAGGAGGGAAGGGCGCTGCACGCAGCACGGCCTCGCGTGCCGCCTCATCAAGCCTCGGATGTCCCGAAGAGACAATAACCTCGGCTGCCTGAAGCATCCCTTCGCCATCGATCCGAAAACGAATCGATGTGCGGCCTTCCTCATTTTCCCGGCGGGAGAGGGGAGGATAGGTCTTGCTCTCTTCGATCTTCTCCTTCACAGCGGCAAGGTAGGCCTGAAAAGCGCCCTCGGAAAGGGTACCGCGGACCAGGGGGAGACGAGTTGGAGCGAGCGGTGGGGGAGGGATAGTGTGAAGGATGTATTCTGCCGCATCTACGGCCTCGGCGCGGGATGACGGGGGGGGGACCGGGGAAATCTCCGGGAGGCGGCCGGGAAGGGATTTCCGCCAGGCAGGAGGGAGAGGTGCGATGTCCTCGGCCTGACCGGGCGGGGGGATGGGCGGCAACTCGACGACCTGCCGCGGTCCCGGAGGCTCTTGTCTGGCGATCGAGGCACGCCCGAGGGATATCTCCAATCTCTCCCAGTGCTCGGGGTGTTTCTCGTTTCCCGAGGGCACGAGGAGGAGAAGATGGACGCCGAGGGAGAGCGCCATGCAACCGAGCAGAAGCCGGTTCTCCCGGAAACGTTGGCGGTCGTGGTGCAGGGGCGAGTTCACTCGGACTCGACTCTCCGTGTTTCCAGGAACAGGCGCCCAGCCCCGGCGGACTTCGCGAGATCCATGGCCAGCACGGCCTGCTGGACTGCGGCTTCCCTGTCCGCCCTTACGACGACGGTCGTGTCAGGGACGCCGTCCAATCTTGCCCTCAATATCCCCAGGAGAACGGCGGGTTCCATCGCCTGGCCCTCCAGGGATATCCGCCCGGAACGCTCAACGGTCAGCGTGACTTCTCCCGCCTTCCGAGGACCGGGGAAACCGCTCTGCGGCAGATCCACGATGACGCCCTGGTTCGAGAAAAAATTCGTGGTGAGGAAAAAATAGATCAGCAGCAGGAATACGATGTCGATGAGGGGGGTGAGAGGTATCGCCACCCCAGGCCGTTCACGACGCCCTCGTCTTCCCATCCCGGACATCCTCCCCAGTGTTTCGCGTATATCCGCTCAATGTCTTCATGAGCTGCACCGAACCGAATTCAAGCCTGGACTCGATGGCCGACACCTTGGAGAGCAGATACGCATGGGCGATGAGAACTGGGAGGGCCACGGCGAGGCCGAAGGCCGTAGTGAGCATCGCCTCCCAGATTCCGCCTGCCAGAAGGGATGCATCCACCCGGCAGCCAGCCTCCTCGATTACCATGAACGCCTTGATCATCCCGACCACGGTGCCCAACAGCCCGAGCAGCGGGGTGATGGTGCCGATGGTGGCAAGGGCCGGGAGACGGCGGGACAGCGCGTTTATCTCCTGTTCCGTGGCGTGGTTGAGGACCGTTTCGAGAATACTCCGGTCCTTGCAGCACACCGAGACCCCGGAGGCAAGCAGCCTCCCCATGGGAGTACTGTTCGTGTCGGTCAACGCCCTTGCGCGTCCGAAGTCGCCCGCGGCAACCGCCCTGATAACGGCATCCAGGAGTCCATCGCTCTCCACCTGCAGCCGGTGGTACCTCAAAAGCCTTTCCAGGAATATGCCGAGGCCGGCAACCGAGCAAAGCATTATGGGGATCGTGAGCCAGCCCCCCTTGACGAGAAGGTCAAGCATTGGCGGTGACGGCCCTGGGGTCATTCAGTGACGTCCGGTGTTCCGTCCATGTCGAGGTCCCTTTCCCTGCGTGTGATCCTTTCCTGCTCATCGTAGTACTCCCATATGTCCACCCGGCCATCCCGATCACTGTCGTCTTCCACTCTGGACAGCCTTTCTTCAGAGTAAAAGAACCATTCGTCAGGATGTCCATCGCCGTCCCGGTCCCTTTCGGCCCGGTCCACTCCGGTCCCCCCAGAGGTATACACGTACCGTATGGGGCAGGGGCCGGAAAGCCTCACGTCCCCTTCGAGGAACTCGCAACGCTCCAGCAGCGCGCCCGACTCGGAGAAGTATTCAATCAGGTCCGTCTCTCCATCTCGGTCCCAGTCCACATGACGCTCGCGGGGCCGGTCGTCCTGGTTAAAAACTCTGGAAATCGGACGTCCGGGGCTTCCGGAGTCGAAGATGGTGACTGAACTCCAGCCCGGGGTGTCGAAACGGCTGACCATCTCGAAGATGCCGTCTCCGTCTCGATCCTCCTCGACAACCTTCCGGGACCCTTCCGGGGAATAGATCACCCGGAGGTCTTTGCTTCCATCCCGGTCCCGGTCCGACTCGAGCCGAATCACGGCCTCGCCTCGATAATATTGCCACTGATCCATGCGGCCATCGCGGTCCGTATCGAGTTCGACCTCCTGCCTGTGCCCAGCCGGGTTGTAATGGATGATCTGCCATGGAGACAGCTCCCCGGCCAGGCGGATTTCCTGGTGGGAGAGGCGGCCTTCGGCAAAAAAGGACCGGGTTTCGAACTCACCGTCCGAGTCGGTGTCTTCAAGCGATGCCAGGAGTCGGCGGTTCTTGTCGAAACACGCGACAGAGGCGGTCCCTGGCGGTGGATCCACAGGCGCGGCGATGACCCCGCACCCGAGGGATCCTCCACAGTGGACGAAAAGCACGGCGATGATCGCCGGGACGATGTCTGCAGGGCGCAACAGCATGAACCAAACCCCCAAAACGACTCCGGAGAGGCCGTCTATTGAAGTGCTATGTTCATGGATTGAAATCGACTTTTCAGGTCGAATCAATCCGTAACGGTTTGGACCTGAAATATATATACCCAATGGGCTGATCCGCCGCCACAGCTGAGGACCTTCCGGGTTGGGGGAGGCGGGAGAGATGGCGAACCTTCTGTACAGGGCACCGCATCTGCTTTGTTGGCGCGCACTTGAGGTACAGGGAGTACGTCTGCGTGCCCGCCGACTTCCATGTGATCACTTACTGCTCAGGCGCCCGCACAGGGGTCGATCGGCTTGATTCGGACCCCGGTTTTCTGAGTCATTGCAGGAGGAAATCTGCAGTTGAGGAGACGGCCTGGAGGGACTGATCGATCTGTCCGAGGAGGGAGCCCAGGGCGGGCTGTCTTGCCCCGAATTCCTCCCAGACAGAGGGATCGATGGGAGGCACCAGGTCACATCCGCCGGAGCCCACTCCGAAAGCGATGCAGAGGCTGTTTGCTATGTGGACCAGGCGGGGCAGGGGATGCTTTGTCCTCAGGGGATCATGGTGGAGGAGAATCGCCTGTGTGAGGCTGCTGGGCAGGTGCCAGCGCTGGGCCAGCCAGCCCCCGAGGGCAGCATGGCCGGCTGTGAGGTGTCTTCTTTCGGCCTCCCGGAAAAAGACTGCCTCCTGCCGGACCGTCTGGACCACCCTGTCGAGTCCCGCAGGGGAAATCTTCAGGAGCAGGAGTTTGCCGATGTCGTGCAGCAGTCCGGCCACGAAGGTGTCGCTGCTGTTCGGGAGGCCCCGGCGACGGGCCAGTATCTGGCAGATGAGACCGGTGCCGATAGTGTGCTTCCAGAAATCGCCCGTGGAAAACCCGTTGAGGCACGGAGTGGAACGGAATGCCTCGAGAATCGAGACTGAAAGGACCACGTTCTGGACCGTTTCAAGCCCGAGAACCACCACCGCCTGCTTGAGGTTTCCTATGCATCCGGGCATGCCGTAAAAGGACGAATTCACCAGACGCAGGATCTTTGCGGCAATAGCCTGATCCAGGGAGATCTCCTGGGCGAGGTGTTCCAGGTCGACATCCGGAGTCTTGAGCTCTCGCGCGAGCCGCGCCACGCTGTCCGGAAGGGCGGGCAAATCAGGGGCTTCCCGCAGTTCTTTTCTGATGTCTATCCTTTGCATTGGATGGTATCTGTCCTGTACTGGACCAGGGCCCCCTTGATATCCTGCATCAGGGGTTCATGGGAGACCCGCTGAAAGCGCGTCTCTATTGACCGTACGACCTCCTCGGCGGAGGCATTGCCTGCTGCGCCGTGGGTGCCGGCGTCCCAGACCCAAATTTCCCGCACCTCGATGCGGCGGAGCCATTCGATGCTGTCTGTCGTGAGGATTTCCCCTTTTTTGAGCAGACACTGGCGCCCGCGGCCTTTCACATCTTTGGCGAGCCGCATACCTTCCAAGACTTGATCCATGCTGCGGAGCGAGGAGTAGACCATGGGTACGTACCTTCAGTTGATGAGAGAGGCAATGTTGCCGGGACAGGGGTCCTGCATCAGCCGCGGGACCTGCATCGATCCACGGCTTCGAAGGCCTTTGCCGTCCCGGCGCATCGGGTGAACGACGCCAATCATGCCAGCATCCGCGCCTCCAATCCTGGAATGCAACGCCGATGCGGCCATGCAGGACATGCACCGGTCCCAAACCGTCAACCTGACAGGCATGCAGCGGGGGAAAACCCGAGCCTCCGGGGGCATAGGGGCAGCCGGGATACTGCATAGCCCGTCTCGCCCTTGTGGACCGACGGACTCGAGAGTGCCCTCGCCGCCGCCCGGGCACAAGATTATTCCGCGCCGGATACCGCCTGCCTGGGTGCCGACAGCACGGATCATGCCGCGGCCCTCCCTGAGGTCTGCGCTGTCGCGCAGGGGCCGATAAGCACCAAGACAAACCCACGGGTTCCCGACGGATAGCGGACGACGGCGCCACGAATTTCCACGACGCTCCCTGTCTCATCTGGGTCCGAACGGAAGACAAAAGTGCCCGGTCCGTGGCTCAGGGAGTCAAGACGAGCGGCCATATCTTCACCCAAGAGAGTTTCCACGCCCTGCTCGAGAAGCGCGGGGAGAGGGCCGAGCCGTTCGCGGGCCCGCCTGTTGGCAAACACCACCCTCTTGTCTTCGCCCAAGCCAAGGATCCCGACAGGGATTTGGTGGAGAATATGCTGGAATTTTTCGAGGGCCAGGTTTCGAATACGAAGTTCCTGGGTCCGGTCATCGACTTCTCTCTTCAGTTTTCCTGTGAGACGGGAGATCTTTGCGTTCGCCTCAGCCAACCTTCTGTTCAATTCCTGATTTTGTTTGAGGATCCGGGCCGTCTCGAGAGCCTGGCGCACAGCCGCCCTGAGATCGCCGTCCTCCCAAGGCTTGAGTACATACCTGTACACGAGGTCTCGGTCGCGGGCCTCGGACGCGTCATCGGCGCTGATATAAGGGCGGAGGATGATCCCAACGGTCCATGGGCAGATCCCCCGGGCCAGTTCGAGGAAGTCCACACATCCCATATCGTGTATGCCTTGGTCGGCCACGATGAGATCCGCCTCCTGCTCCCGGAGTGCGGCAAGGGCACGGCCGCCGTCTTCTGCGGTGTGTATCTCGTACCCATCGGTTTGCAGGAGCCGTACGATCCCGTGCAGGACGCCGGTCTCGGTGCTGATTATCAGGATTCGATAGGGAGCGGTCATAATCGGTATTCCTTTGCCGAAAGCCGCGGGTCCCACCACTGAGAGGCGCAGGCGTAGACGATTGCCGGCGGAATTTTTCTTCTCATTCGGGTGCGGATGATGTGTATGTCGATTTCCGTCTGCCTGTCGGCATGGCCATCCTTGATGGCTCTGAAAAGAATCGATCTGCGGCGTTGCATCGATTTCCCCGTAATGGCAACGTACGCCCAACTAGTTTTCATTCCTCGGAAATCTTGCCACTTGCATCTGAGGCGTTTTGATCCGCATCAAATCCCAAAGTTTCCCCCTCAATGGTTCTCCAGTTCTGTTCGGTCGCGATGTGAAGAGCGCCATGATCGCGGCTTTTAGTGCGGGCCTTCTCGATGCATCCCGCTTGCGGTCTCGGGATTCCCGGCGCCGGAGAAGGATGCCCAGCAGACAGCGCCTTCTGTAATATCATTTTCGGCATGGGGCGTTGAACGATAAAACCGGGCCTTGCCGTCTGGATGATCCGGACTCAGGGACTCGGTCTTCGATGCGCAGACGGCGTCCGGGAAAACAGGATACCCCGGCACGCAGCCGTGGATTTCAGACTTTGCTCGGGCCCAGCAAGAGAAACCGAACACCGAGTCACGGCGCGCCCTGATGCATGGAGAATACGTCCTGCCGTCACCTTAAAGGTGATGGAATCACCGCCCCTCAAGGCCGGATAAACTTGACAATCAACATAATATTTGTATCGAAATTCGCTTTATAAATATTTTTTACGAGGATCGATTCCAGCGCAGCGACTGTGTCTGACGAGATGGAAAAAGGCCGGCGTTTCTATAAGAGTATGCCGGGTCTCGGATTATCCTCAAGGATTCCGGCCGATCCGGCATGCCGCGGGCGGGAGGAGCATCTGCCCGGGCACAGGGCGTGTTCCCATGGCCCGCCCCGTCCTTGCTTTCTCCTCCCAGTACATTATAAAAAGGAAGGACTGGAGTTGTCGTTGGACCGGCCGCCCATGGTTCCTGGGGAGGCATTGAAACACCACTTTTCATGCGGAGAAGGGGATGAAACTGCCATGAGGGTGTGGCCCGGAAGGCCTTATCCATTGGGTGCCACGTGGGACGGTATGGGGGTGAATTTCGCCCTTTTTTCCGAGCATGCAGACAAGGTGGAGCTGTGCTTTTTTGACTCCGTGGAGGCGCGCCGGGAAAGCCGCCGGATCACGCTGCCGGAATACACAGACCATGTCTGGCATGGATATTTGCCTGACGCCCGCCCTGGGCAGATTTACGGATTCCGGCTTCACGGCCCGTACGATCCGGGAGCCGGGCACCGCTTCAATCCGAATAAAGTAGTGCTGGACCCCTATGCCAAGGCGGTGGTCCGGCCCGTGGTCTGGGACGACGCCATGTTCGGATACGAGGTAGGAAGTCCTGAAGAGGATCTGTCTTTCAGTGAAGGAGACAACGCCGCATTCGCGCCGCTCGCCGCGGTGGTTGACATGTCCTTCACCTGGGGGGACGACCGTCCTCCCTCCGTCCCGTGGAGCGACACGGTAATCTACGAGGCGCATGTAAAGGGTCTCACCGCCCGTCATCCCGAAGTCCCTGCAGACCTCCGTGGGACTTACGCCGGCCTCTCCTCCGAGCCGGTGATCCGTCACCTCAAAAAGCTGGGGATCACGGCAATAGAGCTGATGCCCATCCATCAGCATGTCGACGAACGCCACCTCGTGGATCGCGATCTTTCCAACTACTGGGGGTACAACACCCTGTCGTTCTTCGCGCCGGATCTGCGCTACACGTCTGAGACGGGACGGCTAGCCTCGGTTCGCGAGTTCAAGACCATGGTGAGGTATCTCCATGCCGCGGGCATCGAGGTTCTGCTCGATGTGGTTTACAACCACACCGCCGAGGGCAACCATCTGGGGCCGACTCTCTCCTTCCGCGGTATCGACAACGCGGCATATTACCGGCTTGCCGCGGACAGTCCGAGACACTACATGGATTTTACCGGCTGCGGCAACACCCTGAACATGCTCCATCCCCGGGTGCTGCAGCTCATCATGGACAGCCTGCGTTACTGGATTTTGGAGATGCATGTGGACGGGTTCCGGTTCGACCTGGCGAGCGCCCTGGCCCGAGAACTCTACGAAGTGGACAAACTCGGGGCGTTCTTCGATATCATCCACCAGGACCCGGTGATCTCGCAGGTGAAGCTCATCGCCGAGCCCTGGGACCTAGGCGCGGGCGGGTATCAAGTCGGGAATTTTCCCGTACTCTGGACGGAGTGGAACGGAAAGTACAGGGATGCTGCGAGAAATTTCTGGAAGGGCGACTGTTGCGGAGTGAGCGAGTTTGCCACCCGGATTGCGGGCAGCAGCGATCTGTACGAGCGGAGCGGGCGGCTCTCCTACGCGAGTATCAATTTCGTCACCTGCCATGACGGGTTCACCCTTCATGATCTGGTAAGCTACAACGAAAAACACAACGAGGCGAACGGGGAGGAGAACCGGGACGGGGAAAATCACAATCTCAGCTGGAACTGCGGGGCGGAGGGCCCCACCGAGGATCCCGAGATCAACGCACTCCGGCGCCGCCAGAAACGCAATTTCTTCGCCACCCTCATGCTCTCTGTGGGGGTGCCGATGATCTCCGGCGGAGACGAACTGGGAAGGACCCAGCAGGGCAACAACAACGCTTACTGCCAGGACAACGAGCTGAGCTGGCACAACTGGGAGCTGTCCGCAGAGGATCGACACTTTCTCAAATTCTGCCGTAAGGTTGCCGCAATCCGCAGCGAACAGCCTGTGTTCACCCGACGCAATTTCCTCCTGGGCCGGCCAATCGCTGACACGGGGCTTAAAGACGTTACCTGGTTAGCGCCCATGGGTCGCGAAATGACCGACGAGGACTGGCACGATCCTCTGACCAGGTCAATCGGAGTGCTGCTGGCCGGGGACGCCATTGACGAGATCGATTCCTGGGGGCGCAGGATCGTCGGCGACACCCTGCTTCTCCTGCTCAATGCCCACGGCGACGCGATCTCGTTCGCCCTGCCGGCCTATGTCTCGAAAGGACGGTGGAGATGCCTGCTGGACACAGCGTACGAAGGAGGGATTCCGGATCGCCGGGCGTTCTGGGAAACAGGCCAGGGCTATCAGGTCAAAGGGTTCAGCCTCGCGCTTTTCCGGTTGAACGACCGGGACGAGGGGATGTGAACCGGGTCTGGCTGGCAGCCATGCAGACGGGGCCCGGCAGGAGGGTTGTTCCTTGAAGATTCTGTACATGACGCGGGAATACCCTCCCCATGTATACGGCGGTGCCGGAGTCCATGTGGAATACCTCGCCCGGGAGATGGCACGCCACGCCACGGTGGAAGTGAAGTGTTTCGGCAATCAGAGCATCGGTTTCGGCAATCCCGCAGTGACGGGATATCCGTTCGCGAGCGGCATGTTCGAGGGAAATCCCCGCCGGGTCAAACAGGCGCTCATGGCGCTTCAAACCTGTCTCCACTTCAACGCGGCGCCGGTGGAAGCGGACGTGGTGCACTGCCATACCTGGTATTCTATGTGGGGCGGCATACTCGCCAAAATATGCTACGGAGTGCCGCTGGTGGTGACAGTCCATTCACTGGAACCTCTCCGCCCCTGGAAACGGGAACAGCTCGGCCGGGGGTACGACCTTTCCTCCTGGGTGGAGAAGACCGCCCTCGAGATGGCCGACGCAGTCATTGCGGTTTCAAGGAGCGACGCCGGGGAAATCCTCGCCCGTTTCGCTGTTGCGCCGGATCGCCTGAGGGTGATTCCAAACGGAATCGACACTTTACAGTACCAGCCTGTGACGACCCAGGGAGCACTTGAAAAGTATCGTATCGATCCTGACGTGCCGTATGTCCTCTTCCTCGGTCGTGTAAGCCGCCAGAAGGGAATCGGCCACTTCGTCAACTCGGTACGGTATCTCGCCCCTGACGTCCAGGTGGTCCTTTGTGCCGGAAGTCCGGATTCCCCTGAAATCGCGTTTGAGATTGAAAGGGCCGTCTCCCGGGTGGACAGAGGGCTTCACAGGCTCATCTGGATACGGGACATGGTCTCCAGAGAGACTGCGGTCGAACTCTACTCCCGGGCCGCGGTATTTGTGTGTCCGTCCATTTACGAACCCTTCGGCATCATCAATCTCGAGGCCATGGCGTGCGAGACCCCGGTGGTGGCCAGTGCGGTGGGAGGGATCAGAGAGGTAGTGGTGCACGGTGAGACCGGTTTCCTCGTGGAATTCGAGCCACGGGGCCCTGACGATGCCGAGCCCGCGGATCCCACCGGCTTTTCACAGGATCTGGCCCGGAGGGTGAACGCGCTCCTCGCCGACCCCGGGCTCCGCGCCGACATGGGAAGGAAAGGGCGGGAAAGGGTCGTGCGGCAGTTCGGTTGGGGTGCGGTCGCCGTCATGGTTGCGGAGGTATACGGTGAGGTCCTCCGGCAAACAAAACGAGAGAGGGATGAATGATGCAACTCGACCCAACACAGGCCATTGACGGGTTGCCCGGAGAACTGGCCCGCAGGGTGTGGATTCAGAACGTCAATCCCGAAGTCGATGGCGGCCGTTTTCCCATCAAGCGGACCGTCGGCGAGTCTGTCCGGGTGACGGCCGATGTATTTGCCGATGGCCATGACGCATTGACGGCGGTGCTTGCCTTCCGTCCCGCGTCTGCTGCCGTCTGGCATGAGATCTCTATGATGAGGAGAGTGAACGACATCTGGACCGCGGAATTTCAGGTCGTGGTCCTGGAACCGTATGTTTATACAATCCGTGCATGGGTGGACCATTTCGTCACGTGGCAGAACGCAATTCTCAAGAAATTTCGGGCAGGGCAGGATGTGGCCAGCGATCTCCAGGAAGGGGGCCTGCTGGTGGAAGAAGTCTCCCGGCGCGCACCGGAACCGGATCGGACGTGGCTCGCCGGCCTGGCTCGGATGCTGTGCGCCCCCGGTCCCCACGGAGATCTGGTGGCACGGGCCTTGGCGGAGGATCTCGGGGGGTGCATGGCGAGGTATCCCGACCGGTCCAGGGAGACCGAGTACCGCCCCGTACTTGAGGTCCTCGTGGAACGGGAGCGTGCGAGGTGCGGCGCATGGTACGAAATGTTCCCCCGGTCCGCCGGTCCGGACCCCGGCCGCAGTGCCACCTTCCGGGAGGCGGAGGCCAGGCTGCCTGCCATTGCGCGGATGGGATTTGACGTCCTCTACCTGCCTCCGATCCATCCCATCGGACGCACGAACCGGAAGGGCGCCAACAACACCGTAACCGCAGGACCTTCCGATCCCGGGAGTCCCTGGGCAATCGGTGCGGCGGAAGGCGGGCACAAGGCGGTGCATCCGGATCTGGGCGGGCTGGAGGATTTCGATCACTTCGTCGCGACTGCGGGCGCCCATGGAATCGAGATCGCCATGGACATCGCCTTTCAGTGTTCCCCGGATCACCCCTATGTCCGGGAACACCCGGAATGGTTCCGCCGCCGTCCGGACGGGACCATCAAGTACGCGGAAAACCCGCCGAAGCGGTATGAGGACATATACCCGCTCAACTTTGAATCGGATGCATGGCCGGAGCTGTGGTCGGAACTGAAAAGCGTGTTGCTTTTCTGGGCCCGGCGGGGCGTGAGGATCTTCCGGGTGGACAACCCCCATACAAAACCCCTGCGTTTTTGGGGTTGGCTCATTTCCGAAGTGCGGTCGGTCCATCCGGACGTGGTCTTTCTGTCCGAGGCCTTCACCCGACCCAAGGTCATGTACGCCCTTGCCAAGGCGGGGTTCAGCCAGTCATACACCTATTTCACCTGGCGGAACACGAAACAGGAGATCGTGGAGTACCTCGACGAACTCACGCGGAGCGGGGTGGAGGAATATTTCCGGCCGAACCTGTTCGCAAACACCCCGGATATCCTCCCAGAATTTCTTCAGTTTGGGGGCAGAGCGGCATTTCAGGCCCGCCTGGTCCTTGCGGCCACCCTCGGGGCCAGCTACGGTATATACAGCGGCTACGAGCTCTGCGAGGCCAAAGCGGTTCCCGGGACCGAGGAATACCTCGATTCCGAGAAATACCAAATACGTCATCGAGACTGGGACCAGCCTGGCAACATCGTGGGCTATGTGACCAGGGTGAACGCCATCCGGCGGACAAACCACGCCCTCGCCTCGAATCAGTGCCTCCGCTTTCACCCGGTAGACAACGAACACCTCCTCGCCTACTCCAAGACCACCGGTGACCTCTCGAACATCGTCTTGGTTGTGGTGAACACTGACCCCCACCATGTGCACGACGGATGGGTGGAGTTGCCGCTTCAGGATTATGGCATCGCCAGCGACGAGATCTTTCAGGTGCATGACCTCATAGGGGAGGGCCGGTATCTCTGGCAAGGCCCCAGGAATTACGTGCGACTCGATCCGGCCGCCTCACCGGCCCAGATCTATAGGCTCCGCCGCCGGATGAGAACCGAAAAGGACTTCGAGTACTTCGTGTGAGGGTGGAGAGGTTTGATGGCGGGCAAGAAGCATACGTTATGGTACAAGGACGCTGTCGTTTACGAGCTTCATGTCAAGGCCTTCTTTGACAGCAACAACGACGGCGTCGGCGATTTCAGGGGTCTTGTCGAACGGCTCGATTACATTCAGGACCTTGGAGTGAGCGCCATTTGGCTGCTGCCCTTCTATCCGTCGCCGCTTCGAGACGACGGATACGACATTGCCGACTACCGGGGGGTTCATCACCAGTACGGCACGGTGAAGGACTTCAAGGCCTTTGTGCGGGAGGCCCACAGGCGTGATCTCAAAATCATCACAGAGCTGGTGGTGAATCACACAAGCGACCAGCATCCTTGGTTCCAGGCGGCACGCAGAGCGAAGCCTGATTCGGTAAGACGCAATTTCTACGTATGGAGCGATACGGACACAAAATTTCCGGAAACCCGGATTATTTTCACCGACACCGAGTCCTCCAACTGGGCCTGGGATCCCGTGGCCGGGGCTTACTACTGGCATCGTTTTTTCAGCCACCAGCCGGATTTGAACCTCAATGACCCAAGGGTGGTGAAGGCGGTCAGTCGAGTCATGCGGTTCTGGCTGGACATCGGGGTGGACGGGCTGCGACTGGACGCGGTGCCGTATCTCTGCGTCCGCGAGGGGACAAACAACGAAAACCTCCCGGAGACCCACGCCGTAGTCCGCGAGTGGCGCAGGCATTTGGACGCACGGTACGACGACCGCATGTTCCTGGCCGAGGCCAATCAGTGGCCCGAGGACGTGGTGGCCTACTTCGGCCAGGGCGACGAATGCCACATGGCATTTCATTTCCCGGTGATGCCCCGTATTTTCATGGCCCTGCGCCAGGAGGACCGCCACCCCATCACTGAGATCGTGAACCGAACGCCGCAGATCCCCGACATCTGTCAGTGGGCGATTTTTCTCAGGAATCACGATGAACTCACCCTGGAGATGGTCACGGACGAAGAGCGGGATTACATGTACCGCGAGTACGCCCGCGATTCCCGCATGCGTCTCAACAGGGGCATACGAAGACGCCTCGCCCCCCTCATTGACAACAGTTTCCGGAGGATTGAACTCCTCAACAGCCTTCTTTTTTCCCTGCCCGGTACCCCCATCATCTATTACGGCGACGAGATAGGCATGGGCGACAATATTTATCTGGGCGACCGGGACGGGGTCCGGACTCCCATGCAGTGGTCCGCGGACCGAAACGCCGGTTTCTCCAAAACCGACCCCGCACGGCTGTACCTGCCGGTGATCATGGATCCCGTATACGGCTACGGGGCGGTGAATGTAGAGGCCCAGCTGAGGACTCCTTCTTCGCTGCTCAACTTCATGAAACGCATGATCGCCCTGCGAAGGCAACACAAGGCCTTCGGCAGAGGGACACTGGACTTCCTGTATCCGACGAACCGAAAGGTCCTGGTTTACCTGCGCCGGTATACCTCCGAGACCATCCTCGTGGTGGCCAATCTCTCCCGCTTCGTGCAGCCGGTCGAACTCGATCTTTCCGTGTTCCGCGGCTGGACTCCGGTCGAAATGATCGGCAGGACGGAGTTTCCCACCATCGGCGATCTACCGTATTTTCTCACACTGGGACCCCATTCCTTTTACTGGTTCAGACTGGAACCCCAGGCGGAACCGATCCGCCTCCCCCCCCGAGCCGAGAACTCAAAGCCCACTTTGCCCAAAGTCCACCTGGACGAGGGGTGGGAGGGTGCCTTGGGATCAGGCTACCGGTATATCCTCGAAAACGACGTCTTCGCCCCTTATCTGCCGAGGCAGCGCTGGTTCAGAGGCAAGGCCAGGGAGATCGCGGGCGTTCGGCTTCACGACTGGTGCAAGATGGGGGGCGGGTTCTTCCTCGTGCTCGTTGAAGTGCAGTACGCCGACGAAGGCCTGGAGGTCTACTCCCTGCCTCTCAGAGTCACTCTGGGTGAACAGGCCAAGAGGATGGCCGAGCAGATTCCGGAAAGCATCCTTGCCTGGATCAAGACGCCCAAAGGAGAAGGAATAGTATACGATGCCCTGGCCGACAAGACATGCTGCTGTGACCTGTTTGCCGCCATGGTCGACGGCCGGAAGTATCCAACCGCACAGGGGGGCAGGGTCTCCCACTTTGCCACCAAAGCCCTGGCCGAGACACGCGAGCCGGATTTCGCGTGTTCCAACGTCCGTCGCATCTCGGCGGAACAAAGCAACACCTCGGTGATCCTGGACGACACGTTCATCCTGAAGTTCTACCGGCGAATCGAACCCGGCCCCAGTCCGGACATGGAAATTGGCCTCTTTCTTACCCTGCGCACCGGTTTCACCAACATCGCTCCGGTCGCCGGCGCCATGGAGTATTCGCCGGCAGGCGGCGTTTCATCCACGGTTGCCATGCTCCAGAGCTTCGTGTCCAACGAGGGGGACGGCTGGCAGTATACCCTGGAGGCGTTGCGACATTATTTCCAGAGCTGTCTTGATTGGGGACGGGCGGGCCGAACGCCGCCTCCGTCACCGGGCTCCCTGCTCCAGCTCGCTGCCCGGGAGGCCCCGGATACCCTGGAGGTGGCTGCAGGGCCCTACTTGGAGGCGGTTCGGGTCCTGGGCCAGCGCACCGCCGAATTCCACAAGGCTCTCGCCACCCGCACCAGGGACCCGAATTTTTCGCCCGAACCCCTGACCCCCGCCCATCTCGAGGCCCAGGCAGAGGAATCGGCCCGCCAGGCCCAGGGTGTGATGGAACTTCTCAACGGAAAACTCCAGGACCTGCCCGATGCTGTGCGGGAGCCGGCCCACAGGATTTTGATGGCCGGGCCGTCCTTGATCAGCCGGTTTCAATCCGTCGCCGGGCTGAAGACCTCGGCTTTGCGCATCCGTTGTCATGGAGACTACCATCTGGGCCAGGTCCTGCGGACGAAAGACGATTTCATCCTGCTCGATTTCGAAGGCGAGCCTCTGAGACCCCTGCAGGTGCGGAGGGAAAAACAGTGCCCCCTCCGGGATGTGGCGGGTATGATCCGGTCGTTCGGCTATGCGGCTTTGAGCGCGGCCCTGGACCTCGCCCGGGACGACGAGGGCCTCCTGCGGGCCCTCGATCCCTGGGCTCGGACCTGGGAGCGCTGGGTGTCGTCCGCCTTTCTCCGGGCCTATCTCGAGAACACTGCAGGGGCGATGTTTCTGCCCAAGCGCGAGGAGCATCTGGATATGCTCCTGCGGGTCTTTCTCCTTGACAAGGCCTTCTACGAGCTGAACTACGAACTGAACAACCGCCCCCGGTGGATTCACATCCCCCTGATCGGGATCCTCGATGCGGCGGACTCAGGAAAGGAAGGAATGAGATGAAAGGGCATTCGGTTTTCTTGACAGATTTTGATCTCCATCTCTTCATGGAGGGCACACATTACAGGACATGGGAACGGCTTGGCGCTCATCCAGCCGAGGTCGAGGGCGCAGCCGGGACCCGTTTCGCCGTGTGGGCCCCGAATGCCGAACGGGTTTCCATCATCGGGGACTTCAACGGATGGAATGATACGGCTGATCCCATGGTGAACCGGGGCGATTCCGGAATATGGGAAGGATTCGTTCCCGGCATCGGCCAGGGAGCCCTGTACAAGTACGCGATAACTTCCAAATTGGAGGGACATCGGGCCGAGAAGACCGACCCCTATGGTTTTGCGAGCGAGATCCGTCCCATGACTGCCTCAATGGTCTGGGAGCTTCACGGATACGAATGGGAAGACGGAGACTGGATGCGGTCCAGGGCCCAAAGACAGGCTCTTGACACGCCTGTCTGCGTCTACGAGGTCCACATGGGGTCCTGGATGCGGGTCCCGGAGGAAGGAGACCGGTGGCTCACCTACAGGGAGCTGGCGCCCAAGCTCGCCGGATACGTCAGTGAAATGGGGTTCACCCACGTGGAGTTTCTGCCTGTGAGCGAACATCCGCTCGACGCTTCCTGGGGCTACCAGACCGTCGGATATTTTTCCCCAACGAGCAGGTTCGGGACGCCGCAAGACTTCATGTATCTCGTCGACACCCTTCATCAGCACGGCATCGGGGTGCTCATAGACTGGGTGCCGGCCCATTTCCCCAGGGACGGGCACGGTTTGGGCCTGTTCGACGGCACCCATCTTTACGAACACGCAGACCCGAGAAGGGGAGAGCACCGCGACTGGGGGACCTTCATCTTCAACTACAGCCGTAACGAAGTGCGAAATTTCCTTCTCAGCAACGCCCTGTTCTGGCTGGAGATATATCATATCGACGGCCTCCGCGTGGACGCGGTGGCCTCCATGCTCTACCTGGACTATTCGAGGGAAGAGGGGGAGTGGGTGCCCAACGAGTACGGTGGCCGGGAAAATCTGGAAGCCGTATCCTTTCTGAGGCGGTTCAACGAACTGGTCTACCGGGAGCATCCCGATGTCTTCACCATCGCCGAGGAGTCAACAGCCTGGCCCATGGTTTCCCGTCCCACCTATCTTGGAGGTCTTGGTTTCGGACTCAAGTGGAACATGGGGTGGATGCACGATACTCTCCTGTATATGTCCAAGGATCCGATCCACCGTAAGTATCACCACAACAACCTGACCTTCAGCCTGCTCTACGCGTTCCATGAGAATTTCGTGCTTCCCTTCTCTCACGACGAAGTCGTCCACGGCAAGGGTTCCATGCTCGCGAAAATGTCCGGAGACGACTGGCAGAAATTCGCCAATCTGAGGCTCCTTTACGGATACATGTATACGCACCCCGGCAAGAAACTTCTGTTCATGGGAAGCGAATTCGGGCAGTGGGCGGAATGGAATCATGACAGCAGTCTCGAGTGGCATCTCCTCCAATTCGAGCCCCATAGAGGACTCCAACGCTGGGTGCGCGACCTCAACACCTTTCTCAGGGGGGAGCCGGCTCTCTACGAGATCGATTTCGAGTACAATGGATTTTCCTGGATTGATTGCAACGACAGCCAGCAAAGCGTCCTCACCTTCCTCCGGCGCGGGCGTGATCCGCAGCACGTGCTGGTCGTTGCGTGCAATTTCACTCCAGTGCCCAGGCACAATTACCGCGTCGGCGTGCCCATAGAGGGAACCTGGGAGGAGGTCCTCAACAGCGACGCCGTACTCTACGGGGGGAGCGGGCAGGGGAACCTCGGCGGCGTGGCCGCGACGCCGGTCGCCGCCCACGGCTATTACAACTCCCTCAACATCACGATTCCACCCCTGGGCCTGGTAGCCTTCCAGCCGCCCAAGAAGGCCTAGCGCCGTGATCCGCAGGGCTCATGACATGCCCTTCGGGGCGGCATGCCTGGCCGAAGGGGGTGTTCGGTTCAGGCTCTGGGCCCCAGGCGCGCGGCAGGTGGACGTGCGGCTCCGGTCCCCCGGTGGAGAAGACTCCATGCACCCGATGGAGACCATGGAGGGAGGGTGGTACGGTCTCACCTCCGGCACGGCGGGACCGGGCTTCCTTTACAGCTACCGTATCGACAAGGGAATTTCCGTGCCGGATCCCGCCTCCCGTTTTCAGCCGCAGGACGTCCACGGCCCGAGCGAGGTCGTTTCGCCGTATGCCTTCCTTTGGGAGGACGACGACTGGAGAGGCCGGCCCTGGGAGGAGACCGTCCTCTACGAATTGCACGTGGGGACATTCACTCCCGAAGGGACATTCAGGGCCGCCGCGGGCCGTCTTGATTATCTGGCGGATCTGGGGGTGACCGCTGTGGAACTCATGCCGGTCGCCGACTTTCCAGGCGCACGCAACTGGGGCTATGACGGCGTGCTCCCGTTCGCGCCAGACAGCACCTACGGGCGGCCGGAAGACCTCAAGGGGTTTGTGCAGGCAGCGCACCGCAAGGGGATGATGGTCTTTCTGGATGTAGTTTACAACCACTTCGGCCCGGAGGGGAATTACCTCCACGTGTATGCGCGGGACGCCTTCTTCACCCGGCGGCACCGCACTCCCTGGGGAGACGCGATCAACTTCGACGGCCCCGGGAACACGGACGTCCGGGAGTTTTTCATCCATAACGCCCTTTACTGGCTGGAGGAATTTCATATGGACGGCCTCCGTCTCGACGCTGTCCACGCCGTCGTTGACGATTCCCGGCCGGATATACTTGAGGAATTGGCCGACCGTGTGCGCACCGGTCCAGGACGCTCTCGCCGCGTGCACCTTGTCCTCGAGAACGATGACAATCGGGCAGGATACCTGAAGCGGGATCGTGACGGAACGCCCATCTGGTACGACGCGCAATGGAACGACGACATACACCACGCCCTCCACAGCGTGCTCACGGGCGAAAGGGAAGGGTATTACACGGACTACGCACACGATCCGGTCGGCCATCTCTGCAGGTGTCTCGCCGAGGGCTTTGCCTACCAGGGTGAGCCTTCCCCATACAGAAACGGCACGCCTCGGGGGGAGAGCACCAAGGGGCTGCCCCCTGCCGCGTTCGTCTCATTTCTTCAGAATCACGACCAGGTGGGAAATCGCGCCTTTGGCGAACGTATCGAATCCCTGGCGGAAGAGAAGCAATTGCGGGCTGCCGTTGCCCTTTTGCTCCTCGCCCCTTCGCCCCCCCTCCTTTTCATGGGAGAAGAATTCGCAACACTCAGGCCGTTCCCGTTCTTTTGCGATTTTGGTCCGGAACTGGCGCGATCGGTGACCGAGGGACGGCGGCGCGAGTTTCAGCGGTTCCCTGAATTCAGAGACCAGGCTGCGCTGGAGCGAATTCCCGACCCCAACGACCCGGCCACCTTTGAGAGTGCCGCGCTTGAGTGGACGATCCTTGAAAAATCGCGCCATCGTGACCGGCACGCCTATTATCGGGCACTGCTTGCACTCCGGCGGGACAGAATCGTTCCCATCATGAAATCAGGGAGTTGTAAACAGGGAAATCCTGTCCGCATCGGTGATCGCGGCCTTGTGGTCTCCTGGGATCTGAGTGAGAGGTCCCGGCTCAGTGTGTTCGCGAATCTGGGGGACGCTGTGCTTCCAGTGGTGATCGCCCCACAAGGCACCCTCCTTTTCGCCACTGGGCATGATGTGTCGGCCGAACTGGCAAAGGGCCTCCTGCTGCCGTGGTCCGCGGCATGGTACCTCAAATCGGACCACAACGGTGAGACTGAACTATGAAAGAAGACCTGCTGGAACGACTGGCTGCCCTGTGCGGATTGGAACCCGCATATTATGACATCTGGGGCCATCTGCACCACTGCTCCTCCGAGACCAAACTCTCCCTTCTGGGGGCAATGGGTATCTCCGTGGAAGGCGATCAGGCCATGGAGGCGGCCGTCGTAGAGAGGGAGACCAGACCCTGGCGCCGTCTGACCGCCCCGGTTCTGGTGGTGGACGCGGGCCGGACCCCGGTTCAGGTGTCCCTGCGCTTTCCCGCCACTAGGCCTGCCAGGCGTTTTGAATGGACTGTCACCTGGGAGGATGGACGCCGGGAAGACGGTCTGGCCAGCACGGACCAGCTCGGCGTCACCAGACGGCGCGAGGTGGATGGAGTGGATTGTGTCGAGGCTCTTCTCGATATCCCGCTCACCCTGGAGCCGGGATATCATGAGCTGTCGGTTCGGGAATCCGACACCGACCCCCCCCTTGCCGGCCGCACGAGTCTGATCACGGCGCCGGCACGCTGTTACACCCCCGACGGCCTCGAAGGTGAAGGACGGGTTTGGGGGCCGGCCGCCCAGCTCTATGCCCTCCGTTCCAGGAGAAACTGGGGGATGGGAGATTTCACCGACCTCAAGAGACTCACCGAATGGTGCGCTGAAGCGGGGGCAGGAATCGTTGGATGCAATCCACTCCACGGGCTCTTCCCGGGAAATCCCGAACACGCGAGTCCCTACAGCCCATCTACCCGGCTCTTTCTCAATACCCTTTATCTTGATTGCGAGGTCATTGCCGATCTGCATGAGTGCGAGGAGGCCAGGAGAGCGGTGGAAGAACCACGGTTCCGGGCCAGGCTCGCCGCCCTGCGGGACACGGATCTCGTCGACTATTCAGGCGTTGCGGCTATCAAGAGGCCTGTGCTGGAACTTCTCTGGCGGCATTTCAGGGAGTTTCATCTCGACAGGGAGACGGACAGGGCCAGGGCATTCCGCGGTTTTCAGGCGGAAGGCGGGCGGAACCTCGAGCTGCACGGCCTCTTCGAGGCCCTCCAGGAACACTTCAGGCTGCAGGATGCATCCCTGTGGGGATGGCCGGTATGGCCCGAGGAATACCGAACCCCGCACTCCGGGGCTGTGGCCCGCTTCGGCGAGGAACACCGGGACCGGGTCGAATTCTTTCAGTATCTCCAGTGGCAGGCGGACATCCAGCTTTCGGCCGTGGGGAGACGTTCCATGGAGCTGGGGTTGAAGGTCGGCCTGTATCAGGATCTCCCGGTCAGCGTGGACGGGGCGGGGATGGAGTCATGGGCGCACCAGGACCTTTACGCCCTGGGGGCGAGAATCGGGGCGCCTCCGGACGACTTCAACCTGGAGGGACAGGACTGGGGCCTTCCCCCGTTCATTCCGGAACGGCTGCAGGAAATGGCATACGGCCCCTTCATCTCCCTTCTCCGCCAGAATATGCGCCATGGCGGGGCTTTGCGGATAGACCATGTCATGGGTCTCATGCGTCTCTTCTGGGTCCCTCCTGGCAAAAAACCCCGGGAGGGGGCCTATGTGCGTTACCCGTTCCGCGACCTCCTCGGGATCCTGGCCCTTGAAAGCCTCCGGAATCGCTGCATGGTGATCGGCGAGGATCTGGGGACAGTGCCGGACGAGGTCCGGCAGGCCCTTGCGCCGCTTGGAGTCCTGTCGTACCGCGTGGCCTATTTCGAAAAGGATGACCGGGGAAATTTTAAACCTCCGGGCGAATACCCGCCCCAGGCCCTTGTGGCCGTGAGCACCCACGATCTCCCCACCCTTGCTGGCTACTGGCAGGGTAGAGATCTCGCCGTAAGGACCGAACTGGGTCTCTTTCCCAGCGATGAGTTGCGGGAGGCCCAGATAGTCGGCCGCGCCCAGGATCGGGCACGGTTGCTGCTCGCCTTGGAACGTGAGGGCCTTCTGCCTGAGGGAATCGCTGCGGATTCCCCGTCCATGCCGGAGATGTCGGAAGATCTTGTAAAAAGCATCCACCTTTACATGGCACGGACTCCCTGCAAGGTCTTCATGATCCAACTGGAGGATGTTCTCGGCCAGGTGGAGCAGGTGAATATGCCCGGAACCACGGATGAGTACCCGAACTGGCGGCGCAAGCTTTCCATGGATCTCGACAGCCTCGAGTCGACTTCCCTGCCCCGGGATGTCGCCGCTGCACTCCGGAGGGAGCGGGGAGAGGGTCGCATGCGGCCCTCGAGGTGGGTCGCCGCTGGAAAAATTTTCCGCATGGCCCGCATCCCAAACGCCACATATCGTCTCCAACTCAATAAGGATTTCGGTTTCGCCCAGGCAGCGGCTCTGGTTCCTTACCTGAGTGCGCTGCGGATCAGTCACTGTTACGTCTCCCCTTTCCTGAAGGCGCGTCCCGGCAGCTCTCACGGCTATGACATCACTGACCACGGGGCGTTGAACCCTGAACTGGGAACCATGCAAGACTTCCAGAATTTCGTCAACGCGCTTCACCAATACGGAATGGGACAGATACTCGATGTGGTCCCAAATCATATGGGGATTGGTTCGGACAACAGGTGGTGGATGGACGTTCTGGAAAACGGGCAGGCCTCCGCCCACGCCGGTTTTTTCGATATCAACTGGCGTCCGTTTCAGGATGAACTGAGGGACAAGGTGCTGTTGCCGGTCCTTGAAGACCACTATGGATCCGTGTTGGAGGCCGGCCTGCTGCGTCTTGACTTTGACGACGTCTCGGGAGGCTTCAGCATCATCTACCACGAACACCGTTTTCCAGTGGACCCCGCAGGGTATGCGTCCATTCTCTCCTTCAACCTGGAAGGACTTGCGGCTCGTATGAAGGAAGACGAGAACGGATTACTCGAATTCCAGAGCCTCATCGGGGCGTTTGGAAATCTTCCCTCTCACAGGGAGACAGCCGAGGAGCGGGTGCGGGCCCGAATCCGCGACAAGGAGGTGCACAGGCGCCAGCTCGCCCGGCTCTGTGCGGAACGGCCCGCCATCAAGGGCTTCATCCAGGAGAATGTGGTGCTGTTTAATGGCGAGGCAGGGCGGCCTGAGAGCTTCGACCTCCTGCATGAACTTCTCGAATCGCAACCTTACCGGCTGGCCTTCTGGCGGGTGGCCAGCGACGATATCAACTACCGCCGGTTTTTCGATATCAACGATCTCGCCGCCCTTCGTATGGAGAACCGGCCGGTTTTTGAGGCGACGCATCGATTTGTCCTGGAGATGATCTCCCAGGGCAGTATCGACGGTCTGAGGATCGACCATCCCGACGGCCTGTACAGTCCCGGCCAATATTACGAGTGGCTTCAAGACGAGGTGGGGATGGCGGTGGATCACCTGGGAGCGGGCCTCGATTCGCGGAAACGCTCCAGGGGGCGTGAGAGGCGCGACGCTGTCTATGTGGTGGTTGAAAAGATCCTCGCCGCCCACGAACGCCTGCCTGATGAATGGCCTGTACACGGTACCACCGGCTACGATTTCTCCCAGTTGATAGGAGGTCTGCTGGTGGACGGCCGCGCCGAGGCGGAGATGGACAAGATCTATTCCCGGTTTTTGGGGCGCCGGTTGGATTGCGATGAACTTCTTCACGATTCCAAGAAACTCATCATGCAGGTGGCCCTCGCCAGCGAGCTGAATGTCCTGGCCCTTCAGCTCAACAGGATCTCGGAATCCGACCGCCACAGCCGGGATTTTACCCTCAACAAGATCAGGGAAGCCCTCGGCGAGGTCGTCGCCTGTTTCCCTGTCTATCGCACGTATTTCACAGGGGATAGGATTCGCTCAGAGGATCGGAGCCATGTTGAGTGGGCCGTGGCCCAGGCCAGGAAGCGGAGTCGCGCCGCCGACACCAGTATCTATGATTTCATCCATGATGTGCTTTTCCTCGACCCAGGCGTCGAAAAGACTGACGCCTACCGGAGGGCGGTGACGGATTTCGCAATGAAATTTCAGCAATATACGGGTCCGGTCATGGCGAAGGGGTTGGAGGACACATGTTTTTACATATACAACCGCCTGCTCTCACTGAACGAGGTCGGCGCCGATCCGCGCCGCTTCGGGGTTTCGGTCTCAGGTTTTCACCACATGAACGGGGAGCGGGCGAGGCGGTGGCCCTTTGCGATGTTGAACACATCCACCCACGACAGCAAGCGGAGCGAGGACGTCCGTGCCAGGATCCACGTGCTGAGTGAGATGGGGCGCGACTGGAAGGAACGGGTCAACCGCTGGGCCCTCCTGAATCGAAGCAAGGGGCAGAGTATCGAGGCCGGACGGGCACCGTCCAGAAACGATGAATACGCACTCTACCAGACCCTGATAGGTGCCTGGCCCTTCGGGAATCTGGACGCCCAAGGGTTCGACGCGTTTCGTGACCGCATCGAGGCCGCCATGATCAAGACCGTTCGGGAGGCCAAGGCGCACAGCAGCTGGATCAACCCGAACAGGGAATACGAGGAGGCTGTGTCCGGTTTCATCAGAGCACTTCTCAATCCAGCGACGGACAATCGTTTCCTCGAGGAGTTTCTACCCTTTCAACGCCGGGTGGCCAGGTTCGGAATGTTCAACAGCCTCTCCCAGACGTTGCTTAAACTGACCGTCCCCGGCGTCCCGGACATCTATCAGGGCACCGAGGTATGGCGTCTGGCCCTGGTGGACCCCGACAACCGCCGCCCCGTGGACTACGGGAGGCGCCGGCGTCTCCTCGATGAACTGCAGGCCCGGGTCTCTGGATCAGATAACGATTTGATTTCGCTGGCCCGTGAGCTCACAGCGAATATGGAGGACGGACGCATCAAGCTCTATGTGACCTGGAGGACGCTGGAGTTTCGCAGCGAAAACCCTGATTGTTTCTGGTTCGGGACATATCTCCCCCTCCAGGCGCGAGGGGCCGCTGCAGAACATCTCTGCGCCTTCGCTCGCCAGTACGGGGGATCGGAGGTCCTCGTGGCGGCTCCCAGGCTGTATTCACTTCTTTGTGAAGCGAATTCGGTTTCGAAACCTTTAGGGCCTGTCTGGGGGGATACCGTGATAGATCTGTCGGGTTGTCCTGTCCGTCGTCAATATCGGAATGTCTTCACCGGAGAGACCCTGGCCGCCGTATCCAACGCGCAGAGCGAGGTCTCCCTGCCCGCCGCCCAGATCTTCCGGAATTTTCCCCTGGCCCTGCTCACTCCTGCCTGAACAGGGGGGAAGCCCTCGTCCAGGACTGCCTACCAGACAGTGGGGAGGAGGACCCATCCAAAGTCCTCGTCCGTAGCATTGACATTGCCCCGGGCGTCATCTATGGATAGGTGGCCATGGATCACCACGTTCGAGACGTCGAAGAGACCGCCCTGTTCCTGCAGAAGCACCTGCCCTGGTCGCCCCAGGTGTGCCTCATGCTGGGGACCGGTCTCGGAGGTGTCGTCAAGGCCATGGACGTGGTATGGTCCTCGGCCTACGGAGACATCCCGCACTTCCCCGTCTCCACTGCACCGGAACATGCAGGTCGGCTCCTGGTCGGCAAGGTAGGAAATATCCGTGTCGCCCTTTTCCAGGGGCGCTTTCACTACTATGAAGGGTACTCCGCACGGGAACTCGCTCTGCCCGTTCGCGTGATGGCACGGCTCGGCGTACGCTGTCTCATCGGCTGCAATGCCGCAGGGGGACTGAACCTCGGGTTCGCCGCCGGAGATCTCATGCTCATCCGCGATCACATCAATCTCATCCCGGACAATCCCCTCCGGGGACCCAACGCCGACGCCTGGGGCCCGAGATTTCCCGACCTCTCCAGGGTCTATTCGGCAGAGATGCGGGCGGCGCTCTTGGATCTCTCCCGGCGCCTGGCCATTACCCTCAGGGAAGGGGTGTTCGTCGCCGTCCCAGGGCCGAGCCTCGAGACCCCGGCCGAGACCAGATACCTCCGAATGATCGGTGCGGATGCCGTGGCGATGTCTCTTGTGCCCGAGGTCATTGCCGCCGCCCACTCCGGCATGAAGGTGGTCGGTGTCTCGGTCATCGCCAACGTGAACGACCCGGACAACTTCCGGCCCATACGTATCGAGGAAGTGGTCGATCAGGCAAAGCGGGCGCAAGGTCGTCTGGAGCGTCTTCTGATGGCCTTTCTCGAGGAGCCCTCTCAGTGGAAAGATGCCATCTCCTGATACGGGGTGAAATGCTCATCACCGCCCCGGATGAACCGCCTGTTCCAGAAGGGGCCTTGGCCATGCAGGGTGACGAGATCGTCGCCGTGGGTCCGGCCTCGGAACTCGCGCACCGCTTCGACCCCGCCCGGGAGATCGTCAGGCCTGCCGGACTGATCCTTCCGGGATTGATCAATGCCCACACCCATGCCGCCATGACTCTCCTGAGGGGTCTTGCCGACGACCTGCCTCTCAAAGCATGGCTGGAGGAACACATCTTTCCGGCAGAGGCCAGCCTCACCCCGGAACTCGTGGCTCTCGGCACCGAGCTCGCCTGTGCAGAAATGATCCGGTGCGGAACTACCGCTTTTGTCGACATGTACTTGTATGAAGATACCGTGGCATCCGTGGTGGACAGGACAGGGCTCAGGGCGTGGCTGGGAGAAGGGGTCTTCGACTTCCCATCGCCCGCCTTCTCTTGCGGAGAAAACGCCCTTGATGAGACGCTTCGACTGATGGACCGCTGGGAAGGACATCCGAGGATCACAGTGACCGTGGATCCCCACACGCCGTACACCTGCCGCCCCGAACTCCTGGCGAGGGCCAGGGATATCGCCGAACAAACAGGGGCGCTGACCGTTATCCATCTTGCCGAAACAGACTGGGAAGACGCCGAGGTAAAGCGCCTCTACGGCTGCTCACCCGCCGAGCATCTCGACCGCCTGGGCCTGCTGACAGACCGGCTGCTGGCGGTACACTGCGTCTGTCTGGACAGGGAAGACATCACTCTCCTCGCCCGGCGGGGCGTCCGGGTCGCCCACTGCCCGGAAAGCAACTTGAAGCTCGGCTCCGGAGTGGCACCGATCCCCGAGCTTCTGGCCGCTGATGTGACCGTCGCCCTGGGGACGGACGGGGCCGCAAGCAACAACGACCTGGACCTGATGAGTGAGATGGACACGGCAGCCAAGCTTCCGAAGGGTCTTCGCAAGGATCCCACCCTGATCTCCGCTGCCGCCGCCCTGTCCATGACCACTACCTGGGCGGCACGTGCCCTCCACAGACAGGACCTGGGCGTGCTGCGTCCCGGGGCCAAGGCCGATATCATCGTGCTGGACATGGATCAGGCCCACCTTAGGCCCTGCTATCATCCGGTATCACACGTCGTCTACAGCGCGCGGAGCGGGGACGTTCAGGACGTTGTGGTTGCGGGGCGGGTCCTCATGGAAAATCGCCGTCTTTTGACCATCGATGAGAAGGCCCTGCTCCGGCGTGTCCGGGAGGCCCTGGAAGGCCTGTCGTTCCCGGCCTGAGGTCCCTCTCGGGGCGGGCGACGGCCCCGTCGCCCGCTGGGTTAGAGGGGGTTTCCCTGGTCCCAAAAAATGCCGTCTTGGACAGACCTGGATTGTGGGCACGACGCAGGGACCTGGAACGCGGAGCGGGGCGTGGACTGCTACGGCAAGAGGGCGAAGGCCTTCTCCACCGCCTCTTCGGCCGTGAGACAATAGTGAACACCCGATATGTCTTTCCAGGTATGGAGTCCGACCACCGGTTTCCACATCTTGAGCGCCAGCGCGATCTCGGACAGAGTTCCGTGGGATCCCGAGATCGCGATCAGAACCTCGGAGGATCTGACCAGGATCACGTTGCGGGCGTGCCCCATCCCCGTTACAACGGGGATCGTGACGTAAGGGTTGGCGTCCGAGGCCGTGGCGCCGGGAAGAATGCCAACGGTGATGCCTCCGGTGCCGCGGGCGCCCCGGGCGGCCGCCTCCATGACCCCGCCGAGGCCGCCGGTGTAGAGAATACCCCCCCTTTGAGCCACCATGGCCCCCACCTCTTCAGCCAGTCGTACGGTCTCAGGATCACAGAGACCGGCTCCTATGACTCCCACTCTCCGGCTCAAAGTATCCATTGCACGAGGAGATAACCTCCAACCAGCAAGGCGAGGAAGACCAGGGTGCAAAAGTTGAAGTATCGCTCGAGGAAATCTTTCACCGCCGGCCCCACGGCATAAACCAACCCGGCCACGAGAAAGAAGCGGGCTCCGCGGGAGAGAAAGGAGGCCATGACAAAAGTCGGAAAATTGATGTCAAAGGCCCCGGCTGTGATGGTGAAAAGCTTGTACGGGAGGGGGGTGAAGCCACCTGCTGCCACGGCCCAGGCGTCGTAATTGCGGTACATTTCCTGGACTACGAGGTATTGCTCCTGCAGATGATACAGGGAGAGGATCTGCTGCCCGACCGAGGCCATAAAATTCCACCCGAGGCCGTAGCCGACCACTCCGCCCACCACCGAACCCGCAGTGGAGATTGATGCCCACCGAAAGGCGTTGAGCGGCCGGGAAAGGGCCAGGGCGATGAGCAGGACGTCTGGGGGTACCGGAAAGAAAGACGATTCCGCAAGGGCGATCCAGAAAAGGGCATGCCCCGCCCTCGGATGTTCCGCCCAGCTTAGCACCCAGTCGTATAGCCTCCTCAGGAGGCCGGGAAAGAAGAAGACGGCCTGTTTTACCCCTTCCAACCATGGTCTCCTATGAGTCTCACGAAGCGGACCCCGCCCTTTTCCTCGCGATGGATCTGTCCGCCGCTTTTGACGATTTTCACAAGCACCTGCGAATATTCGTCACCTACGGGTATCACCATCACACCAGGATCCGCCAGCTGGTCGAGAAGGGGTTGAGGCACGCCGGGAGAGGCCGCGGTCACGATCACCGCGTCGAACGGGGCCTCGTCACGCCAGCCCCACGTCCCGTCGTCCAGCTTGAGCAGTATGTTCGTATACCCGAGTCTGTCCAGGATCTTCCTGGTCCTAGACAGCAGGGCCGGGATCCTTTCCACACTGAACACCACCCGGGCGATCTGCGCGATGACCGCGGCCTGATAGCCCGACCCCGTTCCCACCTCCAAAACCCTTTCGTTCCCTGCGAGATCGAGTTCCTGGGTCATGAGTGCCACGATATAGGGCTGGGAAATGGTTTGACCCTGGCCGATGGGCAGAGGAAAATCCCCGTACGCCTGGTCCCAAAGGGCTTCGTCCAAGAAGAGATGCCTGGGAACCTTCCTCATCGCGTTGATCACGGCGGGGTCGCGGATACCCCTCGCCGCGATCTGCTGGGAGACCATCCGCTCTCTGGCCACCTTGAAGTGATCATTCGGTATCGTTTCAGACTGGTGGGACATAATAGAGCGCCTTGATGACCCTCTGGGAATCGAAGACAATCTGCAGCGCCTCGACCTCTTCCCTCCCAAGCCAGCGATGGAGGAACGGTATGCGCTGCCAGAAGTGACTGCGGACCTGATAATAATACCATTCCTCTTGGCCGGATCGATTGGTTCTTGTGGCATCAGGGTGCCCGAAAAGTGCGAGTATCTCTTCAGGGGTCTGGCCTGGGTTCACGAGAGATGCGTCGGCAGCCAGGTACCTTCGAGGGCTGCCGCCGCAGGAAGTAAGGAGGGCGGCGAAGAGACCGATAAGGAGAAGAAGAGAGAGGGGCGTGCAGATTTTTGTCGTCATAGGGCGCCGTTGAATCAGGAAAGTTGCCCGACAATATACAAGGTTTTGATGTTTTTCAAAGAGAAAGGGACACTTTTGCGTTCTGCTGTCCCGAGGAGCCGTAATGAGATGTCCGAAATGCGGGAGAATGAGTTTTGAGTTTTTGGAGACGTGCGGCAACTGCGGCCGGGACCTGAAGGAGATCCGCCATGACCTGTTCGACCTTCCCAGGGTGAATCCGGAGCTTTGTTGGTTCGAGGCTTCTCAGGACTCGACGGCAGCGGTGGGGAGTGCGGGATATGCCCCCCCTCCGGCGGGCGAAGCCGCAGGGGTGGAACTGGCCTCAATCGATCTGTCCGACCTGGTGGGTGCCGACAAGGACCGGGACGGGACGGATGTCCTGGAGTTGGACCTGAGCGGTCTTGACGCAGTGGCGCACGATGAGGCCTTCCAGAGCGCCTTGGAGCAGGTCCTTGAAAAAAAATGACCGCGTAGCGGTAAAGCCCGCATTCCAGGCTTGCAATCGGGCGGGGAATAGGATACATAAAGCGGGCGCGGGCGGTTAACTCAGCGGTTAGAGTGCCATCCTCACACGGTGGAAGTCACTGGTTCGAATCCAGTACCGCCCACCACCTCGCTTCGGACAAAAGCATTGTGCCGAATTTTATGGCCCGCCAAAAGTGGGTTCCTGCCGGGTTCCTGGGACTACAGTTCCGGAACCCTTTTTTTATGGCCCTCAATGCATTCTTTCATGGCGTATTTCGAAATTAGCCCCCCGACAGGAACGACGGCCGTGCAAAAATCTTCACCACCTATCAGCGGTCCGACGGCCCGCGGTGGGAAATGCCCTCCGGTTTTCCAGAGCCGCGTCGGGTTCGCTATCCCTGGTGTCGTGTCTGGTTGAGCTTCTGGTGTTCTTTGATACACCGTGACTGAACCACCCGGAGCCCGGCCCTGGGCGCCTTGTCCGCCGCAACGGCGTGCTTCAGGCCGAGCTGCATCGAGATCGCCCGGGCACCTGTTGCGACGGCATCGTCCATGATGCCGGATTTGGCCTCTATCCTGCGAAAGATATTCACGATATCCACAGGCCTCGGGGCCGCCATCAGGGCCGGATACATACGTACCGCAGGGGTGCCACATGTCCAGCGGTCTGGATTCTCGCGGGTACCGGACCGACAGAATTGTCGAGAGACACCGGGGATGTCGAAAAGGTATACGCGGCATCAGCGCATAATAATCTGTATTCATAGATAAAAAATGTTGGCACTTTCCTTGCTGTTTTTTCCGGGCAGTACCTATCGATCACAACGCAGGAGGTCATCAGCATGCAAGAAAAATGGAAGGGTCTCTTTACCGGCGCCCTTGCAGCGGCGGTCTTCGCCGTCCCTGCATCCGCGGCGGATTACTCTGGATACACGATCGAGGAACTGGCGGCCATGCGCGGGACGATGGGCCAGGCCAGCGCCGAGGAGCGGGAGGCGTTCCGCAATGAGTGGCAGAAACGCCTTCAAGCCATGTCGGCCGACGAGAGGCAGAAGCACGTCCAGTCCGGGGCAAAAGGCTCGGGCAAGGGAATGGGAAAGGGCAGAGGTTCCCGGAATTCCGGAGGCTGCCGGCAGTTGGGCTCATAGGCGTAGCGATTCACCTATTGAACCAGGAGGCAACACCAGGCATGAAAAATCACAGAACAGGAATGAGAGTACTCGGCGCCGCATTCGCCGTCGGATTGGCCCTCTGCCCCGCGGCTGGCCTGGCCTCGGGCGGACAGCACGGGGCGAATTTCCGCGGGGTCTTGGGGCCGCAATGGTACGGCGCCTTCGAAATCGATACCGCAGAAGATCCGTTCGTAAACACCGAGCGTTTCCGAACGATCACCGGCGGCATGGATTTCACGGATGAGAACGGGGACGGAATCTGCGACATCGTCCAGGACACCGGACTCTTCGCAGGGCTTGGCGGAGGCGAGTTCGTGGACGAGAACGGGGACGGAATCTGCGATCTGTTCCAGACACGGCAGGCCTACCAGGCCCTCCGCCTTCAGAACTACGTAGACGTGGACGGCGACGGGGTCTGCGACAACTACGAGGAAAATCCCCTTGCGCGCCAGGAGGGCCCGAATTTCAGGGGGGTCTCCGGCCCCCAGTACTACCACGGCTTCGAGGTGGAAACCAGTGAGGACGTCTTCGTCCATCCCGGCCGCTTCCATGAGATCACCGGCGGCATGGATTTCACGGACGAGAACGGGGACGGAATCTGCGACATCGTCCAGGACACCGGACTCTTCGCAGGGCTTGGCGGAGGCGAGTTCGTGGACGAGAACGGGGACGGAATCTGCGATCTGTTCCAGACACGGCAGGCCTACCAGGCCCTCCGCCTTCAGAACTACGTAGACGTGGACGGCGACGGAATCTGCGATAATTACGAACTCCACCCTCGTCCCATCACGCCGGAACCAGAAGAGGGCTGAAAGCACCGGAATGCGTTTCGAGAGCCCCGCCCCGACGTGCCGGGGCTCTCTCCTCCGGTTTCGGAGACGTCCAGGCTTTCCTGCGGATGGGAGCGGTCCCTGTGAAATATTCTACGGCATCCGGCCTGAAGCGCTGCCGTGATTCCCGGCTCCGTGCGACCTCAAGTCATCCCCGTGTCTTTTTCCCACCTCGCTCCGCAGCCCCTCTCTCCAGAGTTCCTGCATCTCCTTCACGAGGCGTTGATCCGTCTCCACAGGCCGGCCGCGGACTGTCAGGTACCCACCGATGAGCATGGCGTCGGCTCCGGCCCAGAAGGCCATACCCTGAAAATCTCCAAGCGCCCGTTCGCGTCCCCCGGCGATCCGCAAGGATTTGGCCGGGAGCGCCAGGCGGAACATGGCGATGGACCTCAGTATTTCGACGACGGAGAGTGGCCGGGTCCCTTCAAGAGGCGTCCCCTGAATAGGGCACAGGATATTGAGGGGGACGGAATCCACGTCGAGCCGGGCCAGGGTGGCCGCCATATCTAGCCGGTCCGCCATGGTTTCGCCCATTCCGATAATGCCTCCGGCGCATACCTCGAGTCCGGCCTCACGGGCCGCCTTGATAGTGGCGATCCGTTCCCCGAAGCCATGGGTACCGACAACCTTAGGAAAATACCGCGCTGAGGTCTCGATATTGTGATGGTAACGGCCGAGCCCGGCCTCACGGAGCCTTGAAAGTGTACTCCGGTCCGTGATGCCCAGGGAAGCGCAGACGGAGATCCCGATGTGCCGGCGGATCTCCTCAACGGCTCTCGCCAGCGGTTCGATATCCCCGTGCACAGGCCCCCGCCCGCTGGCCACCAGACTGAACCGCTCTGCCCCGGCCTCCCGGGCCCTGGCTGCTGCCTCCAGTATCTCCTCCAGCGGTTTCACGGGATGGACCGGGGCCCCGGTCTGGTACCGGGCCGACTGGGCGCAGAAGGCGCAATCCTCCGTACACCCTCCGGAACGGACGTTCATGATGGTGCAGAGAGAAAACCGGTCTCCCCGCCGGGTGAGCTTCACACAGCGTGCCCGGCGCATCAGTTCCTCCAGGGGGAGTGCGATGAGTCGCTCCTGAGATTCACCTCCGGGAAGCCCTTTCACCGCTCCACCTCGAGATGATGGAGCACGGCATACGTGCGCTCCAGGATGTCGTCTATCTCCCCCGAAGTCGCGCAGAGGGGGAGAAAGAGGTAAATCACATCCCCCAATGGTCTCAGGATGAGCCCCTTGTCGAGCCCCATGCGATAGACCTGTCTCCCCACCCGCAGGTGGGCTGGGAAAGGGGTTCCCGATACCCGGTCCTGCACGAGTTCGAAGGCGGCCACCATGCCGAGTCCGCGGACATCGCCAACGAGTTCGATCTCGCGGAACCGCTCCTTTTCCTTCTGGAGCCGTGCTGCCTTGGTCCCTACCCCGGCCAGCACATCCTCTTCTTCAAAGATGTCCAGGGAGGCGAGGGCCGCCGCCGCGGCGAGCGGATTTCCCGTGTAGGTGTGGCCGTGGAAAAAGGTCTTTCCCCGGCTGTAATCGTCGTAGAAGGCCCTGTAGACCTCCTCGGTCGTGAGCGTCGCCCCCATGGGAAGATAGCCTGCGGTGAGTCCCTTTGAAAGGCAGAGAAAGTCCGGATGCACACCGGCGTGTTCCATTGCGAACATGCGCCCGGTGCGCCCGAAACCCGTAGCCACCTCGTCAAGGATGAGATGGACACCGTGTCGTCTGGCGAGATCCGCCACCTCCCTCAGGCAGGCGGCGGGGTATACGATCATGCCGCCCGCGGCCTGGAGAAGGGGCTCGAGTATGATTCCGGCGATTTCCCGGCCCTTCTCCTCGAGGAGGTCCCGGAGAGGCTCCATGCAGGCGAGGCCGCAGTCCGCCGGTCCGGTCCTGCCTGCAGGGCAGCGATAGCAGTACGGCGATGGGACGCGATACGACCGGAACATGAGGGGGGAGAAGAGATCGTGGAAGCCGGGTGTTCCGCCCACGCTCATGGTCCCTATGGTGTCCCCGTGATAGCCCCTTTCCAGGGATACGAATTTTTCCCGTTCGGGCGCCCCGGTCTGCTTCCAGAACTGGAACGACATCTTGAGGGCCACCTCGCAGGCGGTCGATCCGTTGTCCGAGTAGAAGACACGGGTGAGATTGGGGGGGGTGATCCGCACCAGACGCTCTGCCAGAAGCACCGCGCCCTCGTGGCTGGTGCCGGCGAGATGCACATGCTCCAGACGGTCGAGCTGGGATTTGATGGCCGACGTGATCCTGGGGTGGTTGTGCCCGTGCACGATGCACCACCAAGAGGAAATCGTATCGTAGTAGCGCTGACCCCCGGCGTCGAATAGGAAGATCCCTGCCGCCCGGTCGATAAACAAGAGGTCTTCCCGCTCGTGGTCCTTCATCTGGGTATAGGGGTGCCAGAGGGCCCTCCTGTCCAGCTCCGTCAGGACCACGGGCGTTCCTTCAAGAGCCGGCGAAGACGGGCCGCCAGGGGCGCCAGCACGGAACCGGCCTCGTCCGGGGTGCCGATCCTGGGCAACGGGCCGAAAACATCCACCTTCCCCATATCCTTTATGGTTTGCCGGTTGTCGTCCACGATGGTCCGGTCTTCTTCCCCCACGGTGTTCAGGAGCACGGCGAGAACCGGGATTCCCCGGCTACGGAGGGCCTCGAGTGTCAGCAGGGTGTGGTTGAGGGTTCCGAGGCCGCTTCTCGCGACCACCATGGTGGGGAGACCGAACCGGGCCACCAGATCGGCGAGAAGGAGGTCCCTTCGAAGAGGCACCAAGACCCCTCCCACACCCTCCAAGACCAGCAGGTCGCAACGCTGTTCCAAGCGTTGTGTCGCAGCCGCGAGCAGTGTCGCCGACACGGTTCTTCCCTCCTGCTCGGACGCCAGGTGCGGGGAGGCCGCCAGAGAAAAACAGTAAGGGCTGAGATCCGTCCCGTCTCGGCCGATCTCCTCCTCGGAGGTGAAACTATTGGCGTGACGGACGTCATCAGAGAAGCCGGTACATCCGGTTGTCACCCACTTCTGCACCAGGGTTCTCATACCCTGACCGGCCCAGTGGCGGGCGAGGAGACCCGACACCAACGTTTTTCCCACTGCCGTGTCGGTTCCTGCAACGAAAAGGATCATGAGGGTCCATCCCAGGGAAATACGCCGGGATCTCCGCCAGCAGTCGAGGCGGTCCCGTCTCTCGAGAACCAAAGAATACCACGCTCATCATTACTGCGCATGAAAGGGATACGCCTGCACACACCGGGGTTTTTCCAGCCCCAGCCCGCAGCCCGCGTGACGACTTGTGCTGCCCGGAAATTTATGCAATCATTACGGTCTTATTCAGAGGAGGAGAGCAGGTGCCGCCATGGACCAGAACAGAATCATGAAGATGCTTGTGGCAAACCGCGGTGTTCCCGCGGTGAGGATCATGCACACCTGCCGGGACAGAGAGATCCCGACGGTGGCTGTATACAGCACGCCGGACCGACTGTCCCACCACGTGCTGGTGGCCGATTCGGCAGTCCACATCGGCGAGGCGCCGCCCATCGCGTCGTACCTCAACATGGAAAAATTGATCGCAGTGGCTTTCAAAACCGGCGCGAACGCCATCCATCCCGGCTGGGGGTTTCTTGCTGAAAACAGCGAATTCGCCCAGATGGTCCTGGATGCCGGCCTGATCTGGGTCGGTCCCTCCCCCGAGGTGATCAGAGTCATGGGGGACAAAATCGAGGCGAAACGCATCGCCATACGGGCCAATGTCCCCACCATTCCGGGAATCAGTGGCGTCAAGGATGTCGGAGAGATCACGAGGTGGATGGAGGAGGAGGATGTAACGTTCCCCATCATGATCAAGGCGTCGGCCGGAGGAGGGGGCAAGGGCATGCTCAAGGTCCAGTCGGCCTCCGAACTGGCGAGCGCCCTGGCCCAGGCCCGCTCGGAGGCGAGGAAGTCATTCGGGAGCGACGAGCTGCTGGCAGAGAAGTATATCGAGCGGGGGCGGCACATCGAGGTCCAGATCGTGGCAGACCGGCAAGGCAATGTGGTGCATCTCTACGAGCGGGAATGCACTCTGCAGCGGCGCAACCAAAAGATCATCGAGGAGGCGCCTTCTCCGTCCATCAACGACAACATCCGCAACGAGATCTGTTTCACTGCAGTCCGTCTCATGCGGGAGATCGGGTACACTTCAGCGGGCACAGTGGAATTCATCTTTGACTCCCTCTCGAAAAAATTCTTTTTTTTGGAGGTCAATACAAGACTCCAGGTCGAACACGGCATCACTGAACTCATAACCGGTCTCGACATCGTCGGGCTCATGATCGACGTCGCAGAGGGGAGGCCACTGCCTTTTCTGCAGGCCGACATCCACCCCAACAGATGGGCACTGGAAGTCCGCATCAACGCTGAGGACCCCAGGACCTTCAGTCCTTCGTTCGGCACCGTCACCCGGATTCAGATCCCCCAAGGACCGGGGGTCAGGATCTCCCAAGGGGTGTATGAGGGCGCCGCCATACCACCCTATTACGATTCCCTCTGCATGCTTCTGATGACCGCCGGGATGGACAGGGATGACGCCATCAGAGCAATGGACCGGACCCTGAGCCGTAATCTCAGAGTGGAGGGCGTGAAGACCCTCGCCCCCTTGCTTCTCAGTATCATTCGGCACAGGGAGTTCCGTTCGGGAGAGTTTTCCACCCGGTTCATCGAGGAACACATGGACGAACTGATCTCCATGTTCAAGGAAAGGGACAGCGAGGACGAGGTCCTCAAGATCGCCAAGTACGTCGCCAGGATTTCCGCGCTGGGGCCCCAGGAGTGGATGTGAGATGAAAAAAGAAAAACACGGCTTCGTCAGCCCTGGGATGGCTGCGGGAGAGATCGTCAGAAAAGTCCGTGCCCTGGACGGCGTCGCCCTCACCTCCACCGGGATGCGGGACGCCGGCCAGTCCGATTTCAAAAACAGGCATCGAATATACGATCTGGCCACCCTCGCGCCGTACTACGAAAAGATGAACCTCTTCAGTGCCGAGTGTCACGGCGGGGCCAGATGGCACGTGGGCATCATGAACCGGAAGGAAAGCCCTTTCGAGGAGATCGAGACTCTCAGAAAGCGGATGCCGAGCGTCTTGCTTCAGACCCTTATTCGCGAGACCAACTTGTGGGGATACCGGCCGTATCCGAGGAACGTCATCGAATATGTGGTCGCCAACGTGGACATCGACGTGTGGAGATGTTTTTCTTTTCTGAACGACGTCCGGAACATGCGGGCCGTGGCCGAGGTCGTGATGAAGCGCGGCCGGCTGTTCCAGCCCGCCATTTCCTTCACCCAGGCGGACTGGACGACAAACGATTACTACCTCGGGGTGGTCCGCGAAATAGTGAGCCTTTGCGGGGGAATCGACGAAATCATCCTCTGTATCAAGGACATGGCGGGTGTAGGGAGTCCGGAGCGCATCCGCAGTCTGGTCGATGCTATCAAGGAGGCATACCCGGAGATAGTGATCCAGTATCACCGCCATGCCACCGACGGCCTCGCTCTGCCCGCCCTCCTGGCCGCCGCTCAGGCAGGGGCCAAGGTTCTCGACGCCGAGGAGGACTCTCTCACCAGATTTTATGGACAGGCCCCGATTTTGGGACTGCAGGCCTATCTGGAGGAGTCCGGCATCAAGGTCCACATCAACCGGGAGCAGGCGGAGGCAGCGGTACAGAAGGTACGAGACTGGATCGCCCATTACGAGTGGGCCGAATCACCCTTCAAGGGGTTTGACCACACGGTCACCATGCACAAGATGCCCGGAGGGGCCTTCCCCAGCAGCTTTGAACAGGCGCAGAAGGGAGGATTCCTGCATCTGATGCCCGCGATTCTCAGGGTCATGTCCCTGTACAACAAAATCGTCCGATATTTTGACGTCACTCCAGGCTCTCAAGTGACCTGGGTGACCTGCAGCGGCATCGTCAACCGGTACGCAAAGGAAAGGGGCGATGCGGGCGTCAGGTACGTGATCTGGCTTCTCACAAAATTCGTCGAGGAAAAGGCCCAGGATTTCGACGCCATGAAACCTGAGGAGCAGGAAGAACTCCTGTCTCTTTTCCGGAGCGCCCCTGGTGATTTCAAAAATCTTCTCCTGGGCAGCTACGGCAAGCTGCCCATGGGGTGGCCAGCTGAATGGGTATACAGGAGTGCTTTCGGCGAAGACTGGAAGGAGAAGATCCAGGGACGCAAAGAGATCTCCCCGCTGGACTCCTTGCAGGATGACGACCTGGACCGGATCCGCAAGGATCTCGGGGAGATCCTCGGAAGGAAACCCACCGGCGAGGAATTCATCCTCTATCTGATGCACCCGAAGGATGCCCTCGGCATCATTGAATTCCGGGAAACCTACGGCGAGGCCCCGCTGGTGCTGCCCACAGACGTGTGGAGGGAAGGCCTCAGGAAATCCGGCGACGGCGTGGAATTTGAACTCTGGGGCAAGCCGTACCGGATAGAGCTGGTTTCTGTGGGCGGAGAGCACGAAGGGGTGGTCCACGTGGTGATGCGGGTCAACAACAAGACGCGGGTCTATACCATCGAAACTCCAAGGGCAAAGAAGACCGAGATCAGAATGGCCAAGGGGCCCTCGCAGATAGGCGCCCCCATCAATGGAAACGTCTGGAGAATAGGCAACCCCGAGCGTGGGGTCATCAAGGTGGGCGACATCGTCCACAAGGGAGAGGAAATCGCAAACCTCGAGGCGATGAAGATGGAAAACGCCATTCTGGCCCCGTTCGACGCTCAGCTCATCGAGATCTGCGTGAAATTGAACGAGCCCGTACAGGAAGGCCAGCTTCTGTTTGAAATCAAGAAGATCTGACGCAAGCCTTCACAGGGCGCCGCATCTGCTTTGTTGGCGGACGCTTGAAGTTCAGGGAGTACGTCTGCGTGCCCGCTGCCTGCGCATCTACAGCACCCTGTGAAGGCTTCCAGCCGGTGGAGTTCAGGATGCTTTTTGGCGCAAGCGACCGAACCCCGTGATCAATTATGATCTGATAGGACGGAGCGCCTTCTGACCTGCGGCTACCACTCTGTTGCGTCCCTGTTCTTTGGCCCTGTAAAGGGCCTTGTCAGCCTGCTCGATGAGATCGTCCGGGGTGAGGTCCGGGCCCGGCACAGTGCTGGCCACGCCGAGACTGACGGTAACCCTGTCCCCGGCAAGGGCGTTTTCGTGCGGAAGTGCGGCAGATTCCACCAGATCCCGCATTTTTTCCGCAAGCATTCTCGCGCTCTCGAGCCCCGTCTCCGGAAGAATGACAGTGAACTCCTCTCCGCCGTACCGGGCCACCATATCGGCCGGGCGCCGTACCGTCTCCTCCAGGTGCCTTGCCACTGTTTTCAGACATTCGTCCCCTTGGAGATGGCCGTATGTGTCGTTGTATGCCTTGAAGTGGTCGATATCGACCATGATCAGGGAGAGCGGCTTACCTGTCCGGGCGAGCCGGCGCCATTCCTGTTCAATGGCCTCATCGAAACGGCGCCGGTTCGCGATGCCGGTCAAACCGTCCAACGAAGAGAGCCGGCTGAGGGTACGGTTCGTCTCCTCGAGACGACGCTGGCTCTCTTGAAGGGCGATGAACGCCTGGTCTCTCTGCATGTGGTAGACGTACGCCCTTGAGTGGTACCGCACCCGGGCGATCAGCTCAATCCTGTTCGGGAGTTTCACCAGGTAGTCATTGGCCCCGGCCTCGAACGCCTCACTCTTGATCTCCGGGTCTTCCTTCACCGACAGAACGATGATCGGGATCGGTCTCGTGACAGGATTGGCGCGGAAGAATTTCACGAGGGTGAGGCCGTCCATTGCAGGCATGACCAGATCCTGCAGGATGACCGTGGGCTGAAGCTCAATGGCGGCCTTGACGGCATGCGCCGGATCCCTGCAGTAATGAAACATGATGTCTTCCTCGGAGGCGATGCTGCGGCGAATGGCCTCGGCAATCAGCGGCTGATCGTCGACGAGCAGGACGGTGGGTTTGTGCTCGGGGTCTTTCAGAACCGTGTCTAGGTAGGACATCTTTTCCCTCTCACGGGCCCATTCCTCCTCATCTGCGTAAAATGGTCGGCCAGGGCAAGCCCTATGTCCTCCAGTGCCAGGATATTGGTGGCTGCCCCGATATCCACGGCCGCCTTCGGCATGCCGTATACCGCGCTGGTGGCCTTGTCCTGGGCCACGGTGTACCAGCCCCTGGATTTCAGTGCCAGGAGCCCCCTTGCCCCGTCGCGCCCCATCCCTGTAAGAATCACGGCGGCGCCGGGCGCCGGCCAGCTCCGCGAAAGACTCTCAAACGCGACGTCCACAGAAGGCCGGTACGGGATGTCTCGTGGTTCCTGGACATATTGGATCCTGGAATGCGCGTCGATAAGAAGATGACCGTTGGTCTCGGCGATCAGGGCCACTCCGGACCGAGGTCTGTGGCCGGGTTTGGCCGCCATGACCCGCAGGGCGGTCTGACCGTCGAGCCATTCGGTCAGGCCGTTCACGAATTGCGCATCCACATGCTGGATGATGAGAATCCCTGCAGGGAAATCTGCCGGCAGGGAGGCCAGTATGCGGGCAAGGGCCTGGGGGCCTCCAGTCGATGCCCCTATCACCAAAAGATCCGGCATGGCGGCCCATGTCCCGGTTCCCACCGCCGGCGAATTCTTCTCGATGCGCTTCCCTGCGTCCACGACGATCTTTCCGATATTGCCGATCTTCCTGAGCAGATCGCCGGATCCGGTAGTGCCCCCGCTTCCTCCAAGCATGGGGGTCCGGACCACATCAAGCGCCCCGGCGCCCATAGCTTCAAACACCATGGCGGCGTTACCCTCGACGGTCGCCGTGACGACCAGAATGGCGCACGGACTCCGCGTCATGATCCGGCGCGTGGCCTCGACACCATTCAGTACGGGCATGACGAGGTCCATCAAAATCAGATCCGGAGTGTCTTCCGCGCACAGCCGAACGGCCTCCAGTCCGTCCCGTGCAATCCACGCGGCCTCGTGCTCCGGCGCTGAGTCCACGATCCGTCTCAAACACTCGGCGGCAAGGGGCGAATCGTTCACGATGCCGAGGCGCATAGATAAGCTTCCCTCCGGCGTCCGGTCCTATGTCCCGGGACGCCCCGGAGATCTTCAGGGTCCGATGAGGTCCTGCACTGCCTGCACGAATGTTTCGTCATGAAAGCTCCCTTTGCCGAGGTAATAATCGGCGCCTGCTTCGAGCCCTCTAGCCCTGTCTTCGGGCCTGTCCTTGTAAGAGACAACCACTACCGGCATGGACTTCAGCCGGGTGTCCCCCTTGATACGGCACACCAGCTCTATTCCGTCCATCCGGGGCATGTCGATATCCGTCACGACAAGGTCGTACCGGTTCGAGCGGACGGCGTTCCATGCCTCCATGCCGTCCAGGGCGAGATCGACATCATATCCCCTGGCCTTCAGCATCGTTCGTTCAAGTTCACGTACGGTGACGGAGTCGTCCACCACCAAAATGCTTTTCCTGAGAGGAGTTCCATCCGCTGCGGGCTGTCCTGAGGATCGTCGCAGGGACCTTTCAGCCAGCAGCGTGTCGATAGATCGCAGCAGTTCATCGGTGTCCACGATGAGGCAGGGAGTTCCGTCCTCCAGAATCGCTCCGGCGCTGATGTCCTGGATGGTGTCCAATCGGGGGTCCAGGCCTTGCACTGCGAGGTCCTGAACCCCAAGAAACCGGTCCACCACCAGGCCGTACCTGTGGCATGCATCGCTGACGATCACCACGGAAAGGACCTGCCCCTCGGCAGGCCGTTCCTCGATGCCGAAGACCTGGCGCGCGGTCACGAGCCCGATCCGTTTCCCTTCCCGCGCACAGTACTGGCACCCTTCCAATTCTTCCAATTCCTCCTGGTGAAGTTGAAAGGCGGAATCTATGGCGCCGAGGGGAAAGGCGTACGGTTCGCCGCCGATGTCTGTCAGGAGAACCCTTGATACGGACAGGGTCAGGGGAAGCTGAAGCTCGAATCTCGTGCCGTGCCCTGGCGTGGAGACGACCCGCACCGAACCGTGGAGTGCCTGGACATCACTCTTGACCACGTCGAGCCCCACCCCCCGGCCGGAGATCTCCGTGACAGAGGTCTTTGTGGAGACGCCGGGCAGGAACAGAAATTCCATGAGTTCTCCTTCATCCAGCACCTCCGCCACCGATTGGGCGAGAAATCCGCGGTCGACGATGCTCTTCCTGAGCCTGGAGTGGTCCACTCCGCATCCGTCGTCGGCGACAACGATGTGAAGCATGCCAGCGGCGTGGCGGGCTGTGAGACTCAGAATTGCCTGGTCGGGTTTCCCGGCTGCGAAACGTTTTTCCGGAGTCTCGATGCCATGGTCAATCGCGTTGCGGATCAGGTGGGTCAGAGCCGGATCGATTTTCTCCAGAATCTCTCGATCCACCGGAGTTTCCGCGCCCTCAACCTCGAACCGTACCTGCTTGCCGAGTTCGCGGGCCAGATCCCGAACCAGCCTGGGATATCCCTTGATCCCCTGGGCGAAGGGGCGCATCCTTGTGGCGAGGAGTTCGTGGTAGAGCCTGTGGGAGAGGGTAGAGGCCTGGCAGGCCCGGTCTTCGATCTGTTCAAGACATTCCGCCAAGAGCATGCGCACCTTCTCCGTGTCGCGAAGAAGGCTGTATATCTGAGCGGAATGGGTGTGGGCGGGAACGGCGCCGACAACGATCTGAGAGAGTTTATGGAGATTCCCCCACATCGCGTCCTGGGTCCTCTTGAGACGCAGTATGGATTCGGCAAAACGCGGAAGCCACCTGCTTTGAACAAGCACCGCCCCGGCAAGAGCGGTCAGACGGTCCAGATTATCCGTGGAGATCCGCAAAGTCTTGTCGGAGACGCTGCCCGCCGGAGTAGAACTCCCGTTCTTCGTATGGTTTTCCTGGGGCATGGTGAGGTCCGTAGCCTCCGAGCCTGGGGAGGAAGGGGCTCCATCTCTCACGCCAGCCCCCGGGACCGCTCCGGTCTCGATGCCTCTCACCGCAGCCTCGATATCCCGGATAAGCCCTTGGTGAGAATCGATCCATCTTCCGATATCCGACTCCTTTTGGCGTCCGAGGGCCGAGAGGACGTCCACCGCTTTCAGCAGGACGTCCACATGGGGTTGCCCGAGGCGAATGCGGCCTTTCTGGGCCGCCACAAATACGTCCTCCATCGCATGGGCGATCCGGACAGCATCCTCCAGACCGACGATGCGCGCGGCGCCTTTGAGGGAATGCGCCGACCGCATCAGTCTTTCGAGGTTTTTCGCCGAGCCGGGGTCCTCTTCCACACGAAGAAGTCCTTCAGTCAGTTCATTACATCGATCGAGGGTTTCCATGGAGAAAAGATCGTACATGGAGAAATTGCTGAGGTCCTTGCCGCGGTCCTGGTTCATGAGAGCCTTTCCGCCAGATCCCGAAAGAGACGAGCACTGTCGAGAAGGCCGATCTCCCTGCCTTCCAGTTCCAGGACACCCAGGGTGTACGACGCCCTTGATCGGGCAACCGTGGATGGGACAGGTGCGAGGGTATCCGTCCTGTACGGCGTCAATCCTTGAATCTCGCTGACCGGGAACACGTAGCGCCCGGCCTGGTCCTCCGCCACCAGTAGACGTTCGGAAAAACTGAATCTGTTTCTTTTTTTTTCTCCGCGGACGATCTGGATTTGGAGGAGCCTGCCCAGGGACACGCAAATCTCCAGTTTGCCACGGATGTTCACCACGCCCTTGATGACCCCGCCGGTCCTCCGGGGCAGGCTGTGCACAGGGGCCATGCGAGCCACTTCGCAAACACAGGCGCAAGGAAGTCCCAGCCACTCACTACCGATGCGGAACACCAGCGCCGACTCCTGGCCCTGAGCGGGCGGCTCCTTCTGCCCGGCAAGCGAGCGGGTCATCTCCCTGACATATTCTGCCGACGGTTCCCGGTCGAGAAGGCTGCGGCCTGCATTGACATAGACTTCACAATTCCTGCAATGGATGAGGTGGGCCAGCCGCTTGCAGCGATCTTGGCCTTTCCCCCACACCCCTGTCCTGTTCCAGCATCGGTCGACCGATACGGATGGAAACATCCAGTCACCTCAACTCTCAGGATCCTGCAGCATGAAGGCCCCGCGAAAAACGGCCCTGTCCATCACCTATGCCCCTCCCGGTTCTTGCCGGCTGCCGGATTCCCTCTCCGGGCCGCGTGCCTTCCGGGCGCGCCTGCGGAATGCCTCCGCAGCCTTGACCTCTCCTCTGCGCTCGCTCAACAGGGCGAGAAACACGAGGGTTTCATAATGATGCGGCTCGAGATACGCGGCCTTTCGCAGGGCCGCCTCGCTCCCCTCGAAATCGCCCGTGGCGTCGCAGATGATGCCCTTCAAGAAATACGCGCCCGCCGAAGGCCCGCTCTCTTGGAGGTGTCGATCACACAAGGCCAGGGCCTCCTTGAGGTGCCCCCTGTCGGCCATCTGCGTGGCGGCGGCGAGATTTTCGTCCTGTGATGTCGCCGGAACGTGCCCGGGTGCGGCCGTCTGATCCCCAGATATTACAACAGAAAGAGACCCGGGCGTGCGCGCCGCCTGGCGACCCGGAAGGGGCACCTTTTTCGGCGCAGGCTCCCGTCTGCTGGGGAGTTCCGGATGCGATCGCTGCATATTTCTTCTGAAGGCGAAAGCCCGTGGATAGCGAGCCGGAGTGAAATCCTCCTGTGGCAGGCGATTCGCCTCGGCATAGCCCACGAAAAGAATGCCCCCCGTCGCGAGAACTTCTTTGAGGATGTTTATGGTCCGGGCCTGGGCCTCTCGGGTGAGGTAAATTAAGAGATTTCTGCAAAAGACGACGTCGTAGAATCCGTGCCTTCGCATCTGTTCCCGGTCCAGGACATTTCCCTGATGAAAACGGACCTGATCACGCACTCTGTCACACAGGCGGTACCTACCGTCCTGCTGCGTGAAGTATCTGTCCCGGAATGCGAGATCCTTGCCCCGGAAGGAATTTACCGTGAAGACTCCCATCCTGGCCCGTTCCAGAAGATTTCCGCTGATGTCGATGGCATCCACAATGAAGCTCTCGGGCGGAAAGCCTGCGTCGAAAAGGGACATGGCCATGGAATAAGGCTCCTCACCCGTGGAGCAGGGAACGCTCAGGAGGCGGAAGGGGGTCTCGTCCTGAACCCCGGACCATTCGCGAGCGGCATAATGCCGAAGTGCAGCGAACGGCGCCCGGTCGCGAAAAAACCAGGTCTCCGGCACCACCACCACGTCCGTCAGCCGCCGGAATTCTTCAGGGGAGGAGTGAACGAAGGCGGCATAACCGGCTGTGTCCACGGTCCCCAGAGCCTCCATGCGGCGTTTCATGGCGCGGTGGAACACGGACAGACCGACGGCATTCATCTGCAGCCCGATGATCTCTGTCAGTCGTCCGATTATGAGGTCTTCCGCTTTCACTCCTCCGGGTCCGCTTCATGAAAGAGCAAGGCATGCACGTGGTCGGGGAGGATCTGCCGCGCCTCGATCTTCTGTACGAGACCGGGTTCCGGGGCGACATCCCCCAGGTAGAGCGCGCTGCGAGGACGAATGCCCGGGGACACGAACCGGACCTCACCGCCTTCGCGAACGGCGTCCGTGGCCCTCTCGACCATCATGCCCAGCAGGGCTGTCCTGTTATGCGATATCGGGTACTCCAGCACGATGATCCTCGTGCTGTATCGTCTGGCGCACGGTCTGCCCGAGGCCATGGCGGAGACGTCGATAACCGGGACAGGACTGCTTCGGTAATTCATGAATCCCGCCACATACTCCGGCACTCCAGGAATCGCTTTCAGGTCCACCGCGGGCACCACCTCAACCACCTGGTTCGAAGGCAAGGCGAAAAGGCCGTCCCCGATGCGAAACAGCAAGAAGAGCATTCACACACCTACGTCCCGGCCCTGAAGGCGGCGATGCTCTGCTGAAGACCCATCGCAACATCCTTCAACTTTGCGATGGTGTCGCTTGTCTGGCTCAGAGATTCCGCCGCCTGCTGAGCACTTTCGTTGAGCTGGGCTATGGATTCGCTGATCTGTTGGGCTCCCTGAGACTGGGACTCCATGCCGTCGTTGACTTCCCGGATATTGGGGGGGAGTGACTCCACCTGCTGGATGACCTCCGAGAGCTTGACTCCGATGTGTCGGACATCCGTGACGCTCTTACGGACATTTTCCGCGAACTTGTCCATCCCCATGACCCCTGCGGAGACAGCGCTCTGCACCTCCTGCACCATCTGTTCGATGTCGTAGGCAGCCACCGCCGTCTGGTCGGCGAGACGCCTGATCTCGGTGGCAACCACGGCAAATCCCGCCCCGTAATCCCCGGCCTTTTCGGCCTCGATGGCCGCATTGAGCGAAAGGAGATTTGTCTGATCCGCCACCTTGTTGATGAGTTTTACCATGCCTGCGATATTGCCCGCCTTCTCATTGAGCACCGCGAGTTTCGAGACGATGGCGCTGGTGGCGTCCTCCATGGAACTCATGGTCCGATCTATGTCCGTGAGGCCCTCGTGTCCTTGGCTTGCTGCATCTGCCGTATAATGAATGGCGCGGGTCAGGCCGTTCATGGTGTGGAGGAGATTGACGGAGGTGGCGGCTATTTCATTGGAGGATGCGGCGATCTCTGTGCATGTCGCTGCCAGTTCGTTCGCCGACGCCTCCTGTTGCAGAGCCGTCGCCGCCAGTTCCGTGACGGAGCTGGTGACCTGGATCCCGCTCGTCTGGATGCGCTGCACAAGGTTCGCCAGATAATCTGCCATACCGTTATAGCCTTCGATAAGAACCTCGAACTCGTCCCTGCGACCGTAGTCCAGCCGCCTCGTGAGGTCGCCCCGGCGGATGCGGAGGATGGCTTCCATCATCATGGACAGTGGGGCGTTTATGCTGCGGATGAGGACAGTGGCCGCTATCACAGAAAGGGAAAGCCCGAAGAGAAGCGTCAGAGCGAAGGCCCTCTTGGACCAGTCGTACACCTTCTGGGCGTGTTCGAAACGCCGCTTCGAACTCTCTCTCTGCTGTTCATACACAGACTGAAATTCGTTTCTGAGGCGAACAACGGAGGGGTAAAAATCCCCATCGCTGATCTCTATCACCGCATCCTCTCGCCCATCTTGAAGGGCCTTCTGAATCTTTCCGGCGGCCGCATCCACCAAGGCCAAGGCCCTCTCCCATCCGTAAACCCCAGGCCCGTCGGCCCCAGACCCAAGAACTCCCGGCGGACCTCCTGCCAGGAGTTGCGAAATCTTCTTTCGTCCAGTTGCCAGTTCGGACGCGACCTTGTCGGCCGGGGCATGCCCATGGATGAAGGCCTCGACGTTGCCCCCCAGGGTTTCCTCCACGAGGTCCCTTATTCCGTAATACCTGTCGTGGATCAAAACCTGATCGAAATAGACAGAGGAAAGCGCCCTGTTCGCTGTACGCATCCCCAGAAGTCCGCCCGTCCCGGCGGAGACCACCAGGAGCAGCAGACAGAATACAAATCCTGTCAAACGCCACTTCACACTGAGATTGAGATACCAATCGAAGAGTCTTGTCATGATCTCGCCCCGCGGCTCAGGGTCGTGTCGTAAACAGGTCGAGTCCCGGCTTTACCGGCCTGAAAGGGCCTTACAGGGATCCGTGAACGAGGGGCACCCCTGATCCCGTTTCGCTGGCAGAATCCGTATGTTCCGAAAACCGATGCGTCCAATGCCCCTGGTTCACTTTCTCGGACAAAACGGGGACAATCTTTATGCTCCACCCGATCTCGAGGTACAATGCCAGCGCGTCCCCCCGTCCTGAGAAACACGGGCGACCCGGCGGACAAAACGCGGACATGAGGCCGTACTTAGGGGCCGGGGCGTGAATCTGTCCTGTGCCCCCCTCGATTCAGGGGCAAGGCGGATCATGCACTTATCCGATGGCGGCCGACGCACCGGCGCCTCGTGGGCCGAGTACATTCGACCGGCCGAGATCGACTCCACCGATGCACAGCCTTCCAACACTTGTCCCCCAAAATTGCCCTCAGAATCGATTGAAAGAAGGATCGATAAGAAAAAAAGGTGAACTTGACACAAGAATCAAATGGGAAGTAAACAAAAAAAGGTACTCTATTACCACATTTCCGACTGGGTGGCCGGGATCAATGAAACAACCGGGGCCGGCTTCTTCGTGGATCCCCCGGCCCACTTGACCGGCATGCGTGGCCGAACTCAGTCGAATAGGCAGAGGGGGCACGGCCCTCAAAATGCTTCGGATGCAAACGCGGAATTGCGGGTCTTTTTTATGGCGCCTGAAGGCACGAGGCCCTGGACCGCATCCCCGAGTCAAAAGACTTCGGCCGGCCCCGGTGGCCGTGGCCGTTTTCGATGGCGAGAAATTCGACGCGCGTAACGGCAAGACAGTGGAAGGACAACAGGCGTCCCGCCCGTCGCATCAATTCACAGACGAGGCGTCTGCGATCCACATCCAGACCATGTGGGGCTGGATCGCCTGGCAGATCGACCCTCAAAAGGCCTTCCCAGAGGAAGCGCACCGAACAGGCCGCCGCCGAGTCATGCTTCCGGGAGCTTTACACGGCCGCGTGGTTGCCTCGGGTTCAGGACGGCGGCTTGGAGATAGAAAAAGTGGAACGGGGCGGAAGACCCCTTCAGGCGACCGGCGTCCACGAACGGATCATGGAACTGCTCACCAGCGTGGGGGCGCCGCGGATTCACGGATCGGTGACCCCGCGGAAAATCGCCGAGCGGGTGCGGCTCGGTCAATCCTTGGTCGAGGGGGAGCCGCCGCTCATGGGTATCAAGGCATCCCATGTCCTTGAGTCGTTTTTCCGGGATATCGCTCCGCCCCGGCTGGAATCCGCATCGGTCCTGCGCAAGGGGATCGCCAGGGGCGTGTCGGAAGGCGTCTTCGCCTATGCGTCTGTAGGGGCGATTCATGAATCGCCCGTTCTCGGTCCTGACGGAAAATACCAGGTGAACCGTGACAATGTGATTCTCGGCCGTCCCCTCGCTGATGATGAGATCGATTTCGATTCCGGCTTCCTCATGATGCCTGCCGCGGTCTTGGAAGCAGCGGAAATGCGCGGTCCCGAATTTGTGAGAGAGAGATCTGCGGACCCGGCAACGCCCGCCGGTGAAAGCACTGGAGCCGGAACGGCGCAGCCCCCCGGCGGGATTGGGAGGAGCCACAGGATCACCCTCTTGTTTCAGGCTTCCAGGGAGCAGATATATAAGGTATTTCCTGCTATCGCCAACCTGGCGGACAGGTCGGACGGGGCAAAGGTGACACTCACGGTGGAAGGGATTTCCGCAGCGGGCTTTGATCCATCGTGGAGACGGAATGCCGTGGACGAACCCCTCGATGAGGCTGACATTGAGTTGCTTTCAAAAGGGGAGGGGTGCCTCTGAGCAGGTGTCGGGTCCCTCCCCACCTTCCACCTCTCTGACGGAGGCCGTCATCGAACGGGGGCCGACGAACCGACGCCTCGTGGGCCGGAAGTACATCCGCCTGGCCGAGATCGATTCCACCAACTCGTGGCTCCTCAGGAACCCGGATCTTCTGAAGGAGCGGGGACTGGTGGTCCTGGCGGACCGCCAGACCGGCGGCAGGGGGAGACACAACCGGACCTGGGAAGGAGGGGCACAGGGGCATCTGTTCTGCTCCTTCCTCCTGCACCCGAGCCTCCCTCCAGACCGGTTTCCCTCCCTGACGCTCCTCGCGGGCCTGGCTGTGCATCGAACCCTCACGGGCTTGGGAATCGACCGGGTGCAGGTCAAATGGCCCAACGACGTGCTCGCGGCCGGCAGAAAGGTCTGCGGCATCCTCTGCGAAACCGGGGCGGCGCCCGGAGACCCCGTGGTGGTGATAGGGATCGGTGTGAATCTCCAGGGAGACGAGGGGCAGTTCCCCATGCATCTGCAAGGACGCGTAACCACGATTGAAAGGGTCCTGGGACGCGCCCCGGGCCGGGAGGATCTCCTGGAAACGATCCTCGACGAGGCGGACGGCATTTTCTCCGAAGCTGAAGACGCAAAGGGGATTCCCCCCGGCCTTCTCCAGGAATGGGAACGGTATTCAGGGTCGCTGGGGAGGGCAGTCGCCTTCGAGCATGGCGGCCGCCGGGCGGCGGGCCGGATCGTCGGGTTGAACCCCATGGGACAGATCGTGATCGAGGGCGCACAGGGGGCGAGGATCACCCTTGTCTCCGGCGAGGTCACATTCCTGGATCCACCCTCTCACGGGTGACCACGCCCGGCCGGGGAGCCCCGGTATGCCGGCGGGCCTAAAGGACTGGAAGGGCCGCGAGTGGACATGCGGGTCGGCCATGGACGGAGTTCCGCGCATCGAACTTCTCTTCAGCGCGATTTTTCTTCAATGTGTCTCTGCTTCTCCCGTCTTCGGATGATCACCTTCTTCACCGGACCATCCTGAAAGTCCACGACCTCATTGCCCGACTTGTCCGCCCAGGCCCTGATATCCCGCTCGAATATCTCGTCTGTGGCCTCCACGGTCAGCATGTCTCCATCAGAGAGCTTCTTGGCTGCCTGATTGACCGCGACTATGTGCATGGGACACTTCAAGCCCTTGCAGTCAAGATATTGATCGGCCACGTCCGCCTCCGACTCAGGGATTGTGTCTCTCAAGTCACGGACAGGATAAGTTGAAACTGTGCCGGGTGCAACGACAAAATACAACTGATTGCGGAGCGCTCCGGTTACATTCCCGGGGTCGGACACCCCGGGGGCGGAAGCGCGGGGATCAGCCTGAAAACAGACGTGATGCCTCTGAAGATATCGCATTTGCAACGTTGTTTCCATTTCCCGGACACGACAGGGTACGCTCAACTGGGCTTCATTCCTGGGAAATCGTGCGTCTTGCATCTGAGGCATCTTGAGAGACGTCAGGTTTCGGGGTTCTTGCAACTCGATCAGACGCGGGCATATCCCTGGACCCGGTGGCATGGTCCCGTGTGTGGGGCAGACCTGGGCTGCAGGCCACACAATGCAGGCGGAGACGGCCTCCCGACAAGGCCGTGATGGATCGGTCCCCCAGGACCGCCGCAGTAGAGCGGCGGAAGACCAGCACCGCCGGAAAACGCGGGTACTCCCCTGGAGTCAACGGCGTTCTCTTTCCAAGCAGGTCGCCCCGACCCCGCCGGGCCTGCGAGCTACAGCCGACCACCGCACATTTTCGGCTTGTAAAAGGACGCGCGATTTGCTATGGAAGACTTTCAGTATCATTCGGGAGGGGTCTTCCGAAGAGACGCGCAGTTGACTGTGGCGTGCAGAAAACCTCGGCATGGGCTTCACCCCCCTGCGGGCATGTCCAGAAGGGTGGCGCTCTCCACAGACAGGCGTTGTTTCGGAGGAAGAGGCAGAAACAAAAAAACGAGGAGGAACAAGATGAAACGGATTCTGAACCTGAGTGTGCTCACCCTGTGTCTGCTGCTGCTGGCCGCGCTTCCCGTCATTGCGTCCAGTCACGGCAGCGCCGCCAAGAAACCCAGTCCCGACGAGGCCATCGCCATGCTGACGGCGGGGAACCAGAGGTTCGTCGAGGGCAAGTCCATCCACCCAAACGCGGACGCCGCCCGCCTCAAGCAGGCCGGGACCGAAAATCAGGGGGATCACGCCTATGCGACGGTGATCACGTGTTCCGACTCCAGGGTCCCGCCAGAGCTGATTTTCGATGCGGGGGTCATGGACATCTTTGTCATCCGGGTGGCTGGAAACGTCTGCGATACGGACGAAATCGGGTCAATCGAGTACGGCCTGGCCCATGTGAACACCCCGGTGCTCGTGGTGCTGGGACACACCCAGTGCGGCGCCGTTACCGCCGTGACCCACGCCATTCAGGGTTCGGGGCATCCCATGGAGAGGAACATCCCCCCGCTGGTTGACAACATTCAGCCTGCCGTGGAGAAGGCCATGGCCGAGCATCCAGAGGCCAAGGGCGATGCGGTGATACCATATGCCATAGAGGAAAACATCTGGAAGGGCGTCCATGACCTGTTTATGGCCAGTCCGGCCACCCGCGAGATCGTGAAGAGCGGGAAGGCCAAGGTTGTCGGCGCCATGTACGACGTCGGCACCGGAAAAGTCGACTGGCTGCCCGAATCGAAGGTTGCCGAAATTCTGAAGCAGGTCGAGGAGGATCCGGGGCGGGCCATGGAGGCCATGGCCCCTGGCGGACACCACTAGAAAGACACGCGAGGCCTGGCGCCACGGCCACCACAGTGACCGGCTGGGTCCGGCACTCTCCTGTCCTCATGATGAAAATATCTGTGCCCCCGGGTCTCTTCCCGGGGGCTCTTTTTTTGACCGACGTGAAGCGCAGGCTCTCCGGCCCGGCCCGGAGGTCGGTTTTCGAGGTGCGCAGGCCGGCGCACCGTTCCCGAGGATGATGAACGATCTGTGCGCATAGCGATCCTGTCTGACATCCATGGAAATCTCGAGGCGCTGACCTCGGTGCTCCAAGACCTTGAAGAACGCCGGGTGGAGACGACCATCTGCCTGGGCGACTGTGTGGGTTACGGGCCTGATCCGGAGGAGGTCATCCAGGTCATCAGGGAAAGAGGCATCCAGTGCATCCTGGGAAACCACGAGCTGGGCCTGATCGACCAAGACCATGGGCTTCATTTCAATCCCGCGGCCCTGCTCTCCCTGAGGCTCACGAGAAAATTCCTCTCCCGCAACTCCTTCGACTACATCAGGGGTCTCCCAAAGACGCTGACCGTGGCGGGCGCCCTGTGCGTCCATGGCTGTCCTCCGGACTCGGTGACGAGATACCTCTTCGACGTCCCGGACGGAGATCTGGCCCTCATCCTCGGGAATCTTCCGAAGCGCGTGTGCTTTGTGGGACACACCCATGAGCTCAAACTCGTTACATGCCACGAGGGGAAGGTGAGCCGGGCGCCCCTGCCCGAGGGGATTTTGCGGCTTGCCGCCGGGCCCCGGTACGTGGTCAACGCCGGGAGTGTAGGGCAGCCCAGGGACGGCAATAACAATGCGAAGTACGTGGTGTGGGACACCGAAGCGGAGACGCTGGACGTCAGGTTCGTCCCTTACGACATTGCCGCCACCGTCCGGAAGATCCTGGCCGGTGGATTTCCGGAATACAACGCGCAGCGCCTTTGGTAAACTTCACCTCAGGGGCCCGATGCCGTGAAAAAGATCGGACGATACGAGGTCGTTTCAATCCTGACCAGGGGGATGTGGGGTGTGGTCTACAAGGCGCGCCATCCGTCCCTGAACAAGCTTGTGGCCTTGAAGCTGCTTTCGCCCAACCAGAATCTCCTCGATCTGCTCGGCCCCCGCGAGGTCCGGAGGCGTTTTGAGTCCGAGGCCCTGATTATGGCCCGGATCAGACATCCAAATCTCTGCGATGTCTGGGATTTCGACGAGGCGGAGGGCCGACCCTTTCTCGTGATGGAATATTATTGCAACAACCTCGGGATCATGATGGGTGAGCGACGCGAGGTGGAACGCCCGTCCCGGGGCATCCCGGTCGAGAAGGCAATTTATTATACACGACAGACACTGCTCGGTCTGGCGAGACTCCACCAGGCAGGGGTTGTCCATCGTGACGTCAAGCCGTTGAACATCCTTCTCACCGACGCGGATGAGGTCAAAATCATAGATTTCGGACTCTCGAAACCTGTGAACCAGCGGGAGTCTCCGCCCAGGAACCTGGTCATTGGATCCCCTTATTACAGCGCCCCGGAACAGCGGATCGATCCGGACAGGGTCGAGGTTGACGCAGACATCTATTCGGTGGGCATGATGCTCTACCGCATGTTGACGGGCCGGATCCGGTCACCCGTGCCGGAGGCCCTACGTTCCTTCAACCCGGACCTGGATCCAGCCTGGGATGTATACATCGACCGCCTCACGGCGCCCGAGCCCCGGCGCCGTATACGGACCGCCCGGGAAGCCCTGGAAGGCCTAGACGTCCTTTTCCATGCGTGGACTAGGGAACGGGCCAGACAATGCACAAGCCTCCAGGGGGACATTCAAGATGCTGCATCCCGCACCGGGGCGCCGGTTTGGCCTGTGCGGTCCGTACCTGTAAAAGTGAAAGAAAGTGAGGCCGGAAGGGCCTTCGGCCTGGATTCACTGCGGCGACCGAAACGTCGGGTGCGGAACCGTTTTCACAAAGGGCAGGACGGTACGGTGGCCGATGCGGCCACGGGCCTGGTCTGGGAGCTGGAGGGCTCGCTGCATCCCCTCACGTGGTACGAGGCCCGAGAATACGGAGAGGAGCTGGGCAGAAGCCGATTCGGGGGACGGGCAGACTGGCGTCTTCCCACCGTCGACGAATTGATCACCATCATGAGACCCATGACCTCCGGCACGGGACGCTGCATCGCAGCCGTTTTCGACGGCCCGCGGGAACGTTTGTGGAGCAGTGACCTACGTTCCTTCGCTGCCGCTTGGTACGTGGATCTCCAGCTGGGTTTCGTCAACGCCCAGGATTTGAGATGTCACTACTACGTGCGGGCGGTCTCGTCCCTTTCTCCAACAGCCTGACTCCTTGACAGGGCGGAGAAGACGATCTACTTTTGCCTCAATTGTGACGTTGGAGGAGTTCTTCCAGCAGCCGTCGTGCCCGGGAAGGAAAGCAGGCCTCTGCAGCTGGCGGCTGCTCGTCCCCGGCGCACGCCGGGGATCAAGGAATACATGGTCAGATATTTCGACCCGGAGCATCTGTTTGTCCTGAACGATGCATTGTCGATATCGGAAGAGGTCATCAGCGACCATTACGCGCTGTCAAACGGCCACTGGATCCGGAATCCATACGAGGTCCGCACACTCAAGGAGCTGGATTCATGGGAATATCCCGGAGGGGCCTACGCCCAGCTCGTTCGGTACGGCCGACCCCTGGCAGAAAAGCAGAGCGGCAGAGACAGCCTTTCCTTTTACAGGATATGCCTGCACGACGAGAACATCCTCAGCCAGACTTTGGGGGGCGAACGCAAGCGGTTGCTCCCCTTTCTCCTGTATGTGATGACGCATGAACTTGTCCATATAACCCGTTTCGGGCTCTACGACTGTCACCCCTTGGTCGATGAGCGGAATGAGGAAGAGTGCGTGGTCCATCGGGTGACCCATGCGATACTCGCCCCTGTGGCGATGCCGGGCCTCGGAGCGGTGCTCGATAAATTCCTGCATCACCGGGAGCCGTACGCCACGGAAGAGATGATTGCCCGCCAGGCCTGACAGCGGCCTGGAGCAGATTCATGAACGGAGGTTTTTGTGCCATGCCTGTCTACGAATACGAGTGCGAGGCCTGCGGAGGAATCGTTGAAAAGTGGCAGAAACTAGCGGATGCTCCACTGGCAACCTGTCCCTCATGCGGCGGGAGTCTGCACAAGCTCATCTCCCGATCGAGCTTTCAATTGAAGGGGAGCGGCTGGTACGTGACCGATTACGCAGGCAAAAAGTGCAGCGCCGCCCCCGCCGCCAAGCCTGAGACCGGTTCCCCGGCCACCCAGTCATCTTCCCCGAGCTGCAAGAAGGAGACATGCTCTTCCACCGCCTGCGGTTCCAGCCAGTCTTCTTGAGGTGATCCCAGGCACGGCGGCGGACTTTCTCCGGGGAATCCGCCGCCGTTCCCCACCACCTTCATCACGATCGTTTCGCCAGGACGCCGCACGTCCCGATCCCAGGTGACTCTCACGATTTGTCCCTTGTCTGGGTTGGCGTTTGGAGTAGAGTTCGCTCTACTGCAAGCCATTTTCGAGACTTCCTTGAGGAGGATAAGGGATGCTCATCGTCATGCGTCAGAAGGCGGACTCCCGGGACGTGGATCGGGTGATCCAGAGGATTCACGAAAACGGATGGGAGGCGAAACCGATCCCCGGGGGCGAGCGGATCGCCATCGGGGTACTTCGCAATGAAGGACCAGTGGATCCCCGGCTGTTTCTCGACCTGCCCGGCGTACGGGATGCCATTCCAGTTTCGAGGCCGTACAAGCTCGTCAGCCGGGAGATGCACCCAGAAGACACACGGATATCGCTGGGCGGAGGGGAGGTTGTCATCGGCGGGGAGGAACTGGTGATCATGGCCGGACCGTGTGCGGTGGAGAGCGAAAGACAGGCCCTCACCATCGCCGCCGCCGTCCATGCCGCCGGTGCAAAACTTTTCCGGGGAGGGGCTTTCAAACCCAGGACGTCTCCGTACGCCTTTCAGGGCCTGGGTATCAAAGGTCTCGAGATCCTCGCCCGCGTCCGGGAAGAAACCGGTCTTTTCATCGTCACGGAGGCCACAGACCACGAGGTCTGCGACGCGGTGGAGGAATATGCCGACATCATCCAGATCGGCACGAGAAACATGCAGAATTATCGCTTGCTCAGGAGGGCGGGGCAGGCCGGGAAGCCTGTGCTGCTCAAACGGGGCATGTGGGCCACGGTGGACGAGTTTCTCATGGCCGCAGAATACGTCATGTCCGAAGGCAACGACAAGGTCATTCTGTGCGAACGTGGAATACGGACCTTCACCAGACATTCCCGCAACACCCTTGACCTCCATGCCGTTCCTTATATAAAGAGGGAAAGTCACCTGCCTGTCTGCGTGGATCCGAGCCATGCCGCGGGACGCAGGGACCAGGTGGTCCCGCTCGCCAGGGCCTCGGCTGCAGTGGGGGTGCACGGGTTGTTGGTGGAGGTCCATAATGTCCCGGAGAAGGCCCTCTCGGATGGACCTCAGTCGCTTCTGCCCCAAGAGTTCTCGGACCTCGTGGAGGGGTTGCGGCGGATGAACATCCCGGTCTGAACCGGCCGTCCATGGGCAGGGGCCTAGTGTGCGGGTATTGTCAAAGTCAGGTCCTCGTGTTAAGCATCACTGCTTGAAAGGCGGCGTAGCCAAGTGGCTAAGGCGACGGTCTGCAAAACCGTTATTCCCCGGTTCGAGTCCGGGCGCCGCCTCCAGCTGTGTCGGATTGCGGCCAGGGTGGCGGCAATCCTTTTCTTTTTTCTGAAGACGGCCGTCCACACTGGCAGATCGGAAAGACTGGCATGCGCATAGTCGTCACCGGAGCGGGAGAGGTGGGCCGCCATCTCTGTGCCCAGCTCTCCAACGAGGATCACGAGGTCACGCTCATCGACCGCAGTGCCGACCGGCTGAGGCGCGTCGAACGGGATCTCAACATCATGACAGTCGAGGGGAACGGGGCAGCCGCACGGGTTCTGGAAAAGGCCGGAGTGGCCAAGGCCGATCTTTTCATAGCCGTCACGGACAGCGACGAGGTCAACCTCATCGCCTGCATTCTCGCCCAGGGTTACGGTGTCCGGCGCCGGGTGGCAAGGGTCCGGAGCGAGGAGTACCTCCTCGGGACGACCCCGCTGGCCGGGAATCGACTCGGTATCGACCTGATCATCAACCCAGATCAGGCCATGGCACAGGAGATTCTCAAAATCAGCGAAGTCTCGGAGGCCTTCGAGGTGGTGGATTTCGCCCACGGGGAGGTGGTCCTGGTCGGGTACCACGTCCGGGAGGGCAATCCTGTCTGCGACATGACCCTCGCCGAGCTGAAAAACCTCCGGGGGCTCTACGATTTCCTTGTCGTGGCCCTGGTCCGCGACAACGAGACAATAATTCCCCGGGGGAGCCATTGCATTCGGGCCGGAGACCGGATTTACCTCGTGATCCGCCGCCAGGACATGGCTGCCGTGGAAGACCTTTTGAACCTCCGGAGCAGAGCGCCTCAAAAGGTCTTCGTCATCGGGGGCGGGCAGGTGGGATTCCGGGTGGCGAAGGCCCTTGAGTCGCAGAAGGTCGAGGTCTCCGTTGTGGAGATCGATCCGTTGAAATGCGAATATCTGGCAGAACACCTGGACCACGCGGTGGTGCTGAACTTCGACGGGCTGGAGGCGCATGAACTCATCGCCGAGGGCATCGACACGGCAGATCTCGTCGTAGCCGTTACCAACGGTGATACCACCAACATCCTGGCCAGTCTCCTGGCCAAGCACCACGGGGCCAAGAAGTCCATCACCCGGATCAGCCGTCCGGACTTCATCCCCCTTCTGGGAAAACTCGGGATCGACGTGGCCCTCAGCCCGAGGCTGGTCGCGGCCAACATGATCCTGAGGTTCGTCCGGCGCGGGGCCATACTGGCCGTGGCCACCCTGCTCGGGACCGAGGCCGAGGTGGTCGAACTCGTCGTGTCCGAACGATGGCAGTATGTGGACAGGCCCTTGAGCATGACAGAATTCCCCGTGGGCGCAAACATAGGGGCGGTGATCCGCCAGGGCCAGGTGATCATTCCCTCGGGAGACACGGTCATAAAGGCCGGAGATCGGCTCATCGTCTTCAGCGTCAAGAAGGCGATTTCCACTTTGGAACAGCTCCTGACCTCATGAGAGCCGGCACCGTATTCGCGCTGCTGGGGTGGCTGCTCATCTTCCTCTCGGCCGCACTCCTCCTCCCCGTTCCGGTCAGCCTCTATTACGGCGACGGCCAGTGGCAGGTCTTCGTCGCGTCGAGCGCCATCGGCCTGGTGCTGGGCGGCATGCTCGTATGGACATGCGTCCTGGAACCGGAGATCGGCCACCGGGAGGGATTTGCCATAGTCGGCATGGGCTGGCTCGCGGCCGCGGCCCTGGGGGCGATCCCCTTCCACATCTCCGGTGCGATCCCGAGCTTTCTGGATGCCTTTTTCGAGTCCACGTCGGGTTTCACCACAACCGGCTCCACGATCCTGTCCCGGGTCGAGGTTCTCGGTCCCAGCCTCCTGTTCTGGAGGTCATTGACCCAGTGGCTGGGGGGTATGGGGATCATCGTGCTCACCCTAGCCGTTCTCCCCGTCCTGGGGATCGGAGGCATGCAGCTCTTCCAGGCCGAGATGCCAGGCCCCACCAAGGACCGGCTCGCGCCCAGGATCCAGGATACCGCCCGCATCCTCTGGGGCGTCTATGTGCTATTCACCGCCCTGGCAGCGGTCCTGCTCATGGCGGCGGGAATGGATTTCCTGGACGCCGTCTGCCATGCGTTTAGCACCATGGCCACCGGGGGTTTCTCCACGCGCACCGAGAGCGTGGCGGCGTTTGAAAACCCGTGGATCGAGGTGATCGTCATTGCTTTTATGGCCGTCGCCGGGATCAACTTCGCCATGCACCATCGGTTGCTCAGGGGAAACTGGAGGAGCCTCGGCAGGAGCGAGGAGTTCCGTTTCTATCTGGCTATCGGCCTGCTCGGGACGCTCTTCGTAACCGCAGTGAACGTGGCGGCTGGGACGTACATATCCTGGACGGAAAGCCTCAGATACAGTGCCTTTCAGGTATGGTCCATCCTCACGACAACGGGTTTCGGAACAGCTGATTTTGACCTGTGGGCCCCGGTGTGTCAGGTGACCCTGGTGAGCCTCATGTTCCTCGGTGGGATGGCTGGCTCCACCTCGGGAGGCATAAAACAGGTCAGGATCCTGCTCTTCTGGAAGTTCACCCGGGTCCAGATCCGCAGGCTGATCCATCCCAGGGCCGTCGACACCATCAAGCTGGACACCCACCGAGTGTCTCTCGACGTCATCCAGGCCGTCCTCGGTTTTCTCTCCCTGTACATGGTGGTTTTTGTGGCCGCAACCCTGATTGTGACCTCGCAGGGGGTAGACATCGTGACCGGCTCGACGGCTGTGATCTCGGCACTGAATAACATCGGGCCCGGGCTCGCCGAGGTGGGGCCTGCCCGGAACTTCGCACACCTGCCATGGATGGCAAAATCGGTTCTTGTCCTGTGCATGGTGGGCGGCCGCCTGGAACTCTATACCCTCGCGGTGCTCTTCGCCCCTGATTACTGGAAAGGCGCCCGTCCCCCCCGCTGGCGGTGGCGGATGGATGCCTGAGAATCCTCAAGAACAGGAGATTCTTCCGGTGGCATTGATGGAAATCAGCGTCTGTCCTCTGGGAACAGGCTCGCCCGGTCTCGGCTCGTACATCGCCGAGATGCAGCGGTTGCTCTCCGCCCTGGAGCTCCCACACGAGCTCACGGACATGGGGACGACGGTCCAGGGGGATATGGATCAACTCCTCGCGGTGATCAAGACCCTCCATGAGAGTCCTTTCTCCATGGGCGTACAGCGCGTCTACACCGTCATCAAGATCGACGACCGCCGAGACAGGACGGCGCGCCTGGGTGACAAGATCCGGTCGGTCAAGGAGCGGCTGTGATCCGCCGGTACATCCCCGCGCTTGTAACATCCGGGGCGGGCCTGCTCATCGCCCTGGGAATATGGGCGGGTGAAGTTGCGGCCCTCTGGGAGAAGGCCGCGCACGTCTGCCTCAGCTGCATTGGAATCGGCTGATGGAACGCTGCCGCCGCGTCGTCCAGTATGTATCGGCCTTCCTGGCCAATTCGTATCTTCTCTTCCCCTGGGGGAGTCCTCTCTACCGGGGCGCCTTAAAGAAGATCTGCTTTCCGGGACTGAACTGTCATTCGTGTCCGGCCGCTGCAATGGCCTGCCCGCTGGGAGGGATACAGAACGCCCTCGCCGCGGCCCGGATGAACGTTCAGTTGGGGCAGTGGCAGTTCGGGGCGTATGTGGCCGGGAGCCTCGGGGTGGCGGGGAGCATTATGGGACGCCTGCCCTGCGGCTGGCTCTGTCCTTTCGGTCTCCTTCAGGAATGGATATACCGGTTGCCGGTACCCAAGCACTCCCTCTGGAGACCCCTGAGATGGGGGCCCTATTTTTTTCTAGCCGTCTTCGTGGTCCTGCTCCCTCTCCTTGTGAGAGACAGTGCCGGATACGGTGCCGTCTGGTTCTGCAAGTACGTCTGCCCGGCGGGGACCCTTGAAGCCGGTCTCACACTCCCGCTTCTCGAAAGCGGACTGCGCAGGGCCTTGGGCTGGCTTTACCTTCACAAGGTACTTGTGCTCGCCCTCTTTCTCGGCTGGGCGGCCGTCACCACCAGAGCCTTCTGCCGCAGTGTATGTCCCCTGGGGGCGATATTCGGTCTGTTCAACCGCGTCAGCTGGCTCCGGCTGCGGTTCGATTCCGATCAGTGCGTGGCGTGCAATGCCTGCCTGACCGTCTGCCCCACGGAGGTCTCTTTTTATAATGGACTGGATGATATAAATTCAGGGTCCTGCATCCGCTGTCTGAGGTGCTACAGTGTTTGTCCGGCCGGTGCCGTGACCGTTGAATTCGGGCCGGCCCGCGCACCCGAGGGTGGGACTGGGTCGCCCGGGGGGAGGACGACGGTGTGAAAAGACTGATGGTACTGGCCACGCGGAACCGGGGCAAGGTGCGGGAAATCGAGGCGCTCCTCGCCGATTTGGACATCGAGGTCTTTTCACTGGAGGCGTTTCCGCAGATGCCGGAGGTTATCGAGGATGGAAAGACCTTCGATGAGAACGCCGCTAAGAAGGCAAGGGCTGTGGCCGAGGCGACGGGGAAGATGGCCCTGGCGGACGATTCCGGTCTGGAGGTCGACGCGCTGAACGGGGCTCCCGGCGTGCTTTCCGCGAGGTACTCGGGCGACGGCGCCACCGACGCGGCGAACAACGCAAAGCTCTTGGAGGAGCTCCGTGGTGTTCCCGATGATCGGCGCGGCTGCCGCTTCAGGTGCGTCATGGTGCTGTATCATCCCTCCGGCAGGTGCCTGCGTACAGAGGGGACCTGCGAGGGAAAAATCGCGCCCAGTCCCCGAGGAGGATACGGATTCGGCTATGATCCCGTCTTTCTGCTCCCGGACCTCGGCCTGACAATGGCGCAGTTGCCGCCGGAGAGAAAGAACCGCCTGAGCCACAGGGCAATGGCGCTGGAAGAGATGAAGAGGAGACTGCCCGGCTTCCTCGCAGATATCGGAGACGTCGCCGGGTAGGAAGACGCCGGGGAAAACCCACACCTTTTCCGAGAGGTCGGCAACATGAAGCTTCAAGTCTACAACAAGGAAGAATGCCTGCGGCAGGCCGTGGACATCGCCAGGGCGTACGCACAGTCAGGCGAGAACAAACACGGGGCCATGACGGAATTCCTTGAAAACGTGTACAAAAAGCTCCTTGAACTCCGTGCAGATGCCAGCCGCGAGGAATGATTCGTCTCCTCCCTGTCCCTGGACATCCCCGGCGCCCCCTGGTAGTGTGCCCATTTCGCCCTTTTTCGTGGGGCGGCGTATCATCAAATTGCGTTGAAGGAGGCGCATCACAGTGATGGATGTTGCACAGTATACCCTGTACAGCGGGGGCCTGAAGGGGGCCGAGGCCGAGTTTGGACGGAATGCGGAAACCTGGGGGATCCGGGAGGTCAATTTTTCTTTTCAGGGCCACGAGATGGAGCGGGTCAAGGACGTACGGGTCCTGTCCGAATCCGAGCTGAAACAGGGCGATATCAGCATGGAGATCGTCTCCAGGCGCATGGGGCGCACCTACGCCGAGGCGGACAGGATACGACGGGTCATTCAATCCATTTTCCACATGGTGAACAACGGCCATCAGGTCTTCGCCGTAGGCTGGATCAAACCCGACGACACCGTGAAGGGGGGCACAGGCTGGGCGGTGGAACTCGCCAAGCTGTTCAACCGGCCTCTGAGCGTGTTCGACCAGGAGCAACCGGGCTGGTTCACATGGCAAGACCACCAGTGGGTGAAGGACATGCCGGTGATCGCCCACACCACTTTCACCGGCACGGGGACCCGGCATTTGACGGATGCGGGACGCCAGGCCATCCGCGAGCTGTTCGAACGCTCCTTCGGCCCGCCGCACAGTGCCGCATGATGTGAAGGCATGCTGCAGGGGCACGGTGGCGACGTACACGCACTGGCGCGGGAGCTGGGGCGTCCGCCCGGCGCAATTCTCGATTTCAGCGGAAACATCAGCCCATTGCCCTTTCCCCAGGCCCTTCAGGAGACGCTGGTGTCCCGGCTGGAGGAAATCCGGAGGCTTCCGGAAACAGACAGCCTCGGCGTGCGGGAGGCCCTGTCCAGGCGATACGGCCTGTCTCCGGCACACTTCCTGGTGGGCGGAGGGACCACCGAGTGGATATACACCCTGCCGAGGGTCCTGAAGCCCCGCAAGGTGGTGGTCCCTTTGCCGACGTACGCCGATTACGCCGACGCCGCCGGGCTTGCAGGGTGCCCTGTGGAAACCATCGGGCCGTGGGCAGAAGGGGAGGGCGCTTCCGGCGCTGACCTGGTGGACCCATTGCGCCACGCCGCAACCGATGGTTCCCTGGTGTGCCTCTGCAACCCCAACAACCCCACCGGACGTTTCTTTCCGCCTGATGTCTTGGCAGCCGTAATCGGGGATCGTCCCGGTGCCGCCTGGATGGTGGACGAAACGTACGCGCCCTTCGTGGCAGAGGATGCGGAGAGTTCCTTGCTCGCCCGGCGGCTTCCACCGAACCTCGTCGTCCTCAGATCATTTTCCAAGATTTACGCAATCCCAGGCCTGAGACTGGGGTATGCCGCAGGCGCCCCCGATATGATCGGTCTTCTCGCCCGGGTGGCGCGGCCCTGGTCGGTGAATCGCCTCGCCCAGCTCGCTGGAGAATTTCTCCTTGCGCATCCAGGTCACGAGGAGAGGGTCCGAGAGTATTGCAGAAAAGAGAAGAGACGATTCCTGGAGTCCATCGGCCGGTGCGCCTTTCTGAGGGCTGTGCCCAGCGCCTGTCACTTCATACTGTTTCAGGTCTCGAGACCGTGGTCAGCAGCTGCGCTGGCGGCGGCCTTGCGCAGAGAGGGGATGCTCATCCGTGACTGCGGCAATTTCGCAGGGCTGGACGGCGAATACGTCCGGATGAGTCTCGGGACCGGATCGAACAACGATATCCTCATTTCCATCCTTGAGAAATTCTCCTCGCAAGGGGAAGTTACGATGGTCTCAGAACGAGTTCCACCCGCCGGTTGAGAGCCCTGTTTTCAGGATCTTGATTGGACGTGGCAGGATACAGGGGGCCGAGACCCTGAATTCTGAGCCTTGCAGGGGCGATGCCCAGTGCAATCAGGGCCTCCCAGACCGCCTCGGCCCGGGCCAAGGACAACTCGATGTTGGAGTCCCATGTCCCGGACACGACCGGCGCATCATCTGTGTGGCCGAGAATGTCGATGGAATACCTGGCCGCCTCTCCACGGAGGGTCGGGGCGATCCTCTCGAGGGTCGTCATACCGCGAGGGCTCAGGCGCGCCTTGCCCGAGGCAAAATTTAATTGTTCTTGGAGGACGATCACCACACTCCCGTCCCGTTGCTGCCTGGGCGCCGCCTCCAAAACCACGCTCTGGAGATGTTCGAGGAAACGGGCGGGCAGGACGGCAGGGGACGGGTCTATCCCGGCCTCTTTGGACTTCGCGGCCAGCTCCACCGAGGTCCAGACCAAAACGAAAATCAGGAGCAAAGACATCAGGTCGCACATGGTGATGAGCCAGGGGGACTCATCTTCCAGGGAGATATCGCGGTGCAGTTTCCAGGAGGAATCCCCCGAAGCCACCCGCTGTATCGGCTCTGCCCGGTCAAAAGACGGGATCACGACAGGCCCTCCTCGAGTCGCTGGTGAGAAGCGTCGTGAATCAGGGCCGGGGCGGAGCTGTCCTGTTCCCCTGCCTCCCGTATCTGACAGTACATCTCGTAGGCGTTGAGTCGTTCGGCTATCCGCAGCGGGTGCTCTTCGTTGTGCAGGCCCGACATGGCGTCAACGATCATGGAACGCTCAACGACCTCGCCGTGAGCCAGTTCCTCAAGCTTGCTCGAGAGCGGCAGGAAGACAAGGTTGGCCAGGAGCACGCCGTACAGGGTGGAGGTGAGAGCCAGTCCCAGAGTGACGCCGAGATCTTCCGGGTGACGGAGATCCCCGAGGACCTGCATGAGGCTCACCACGGTTCCTGCCATGCCAAGGGCAGGAGCCAGCCGGGTCATGGTCCTCAGAATCCCTATCTGTGCCCGGCGTTCGTTGGTCCTGAGCATGTTCTCCCTGTCCAGGGCGGAGGTTAGGGCCCAGCGGTCATACCCCTCCACGATCAGCGTTGTGCCGAACCGGAGAAAATCGTGCCGCACGTTCTTGATCGCCTTTTCCAAGGCTAACGGCCCTTGGATTCTGTAGATCTTTGCGAGCCTCACGATTTCCGGCAGTAAGATCTCGGTCCTTGGCCCTGCGCCCTGAAGGACCACTGTCCTGATGGCCTCCGCCGTCTGCCGGAGCCGATGTGCCGGGTATCCGGACAGCAGGACCAACGCCATCCCCCCGAACACGATGATCAGGGCCTGCAAATTGATCAGAGTCCCTGGGTCGAGGCCTCGCAGGAACCCGAATGCCACGAGGGCGACGAATCCGATCACGAAAAGGATCATTCTTGCAGCCATGCGACCTCCCAGAGCCAGTCTTCCCATACCCGCCGGGACTCACGAGAGAGACTCCAGCAACCGCCATGCCAGGGGACGCAGGCAGAACGATTTCCGGGCTGAGAGGTCGGGAATCCATGGCCTTGCACAGGAGCAGGACTGGGTGATGGGAAGAGTTTACCCGGCGAACTTGTCCTCCCAAGCAGCTTTTGGCGGGGCGGAAAGCCTTCGGTCGAGTTCCTCCAGAAGAACCTCAACGGGACGGTCGGTGGGAAGGAGGAGGAGACCTTCGCCTGCAAGACCAGCGGTATCGGCAAAGAGTCGCCTTTGGTGAAGGTAAATTTCCCACCGGCCGTCCGAGACATCTTCCCCCACCGCCTGCCGCAGGGACAACCGTCGCCGAATCTCGCTCTCCGGGCAGGTGCAGAGCACGAAGTGGACGACGGCTCCGGTGCTGCGGGCAAACCGGAGGAGCCGCGCCCGTTGTCCCGCGTCGCCGTATGTGGCGTCCAGGACCACAGACTCTCCACGGGTCAGGTGCCGTCCTGCCAGACGGGCCATCTCCCCGTAGGTTCTGGCGGTCTGTTCGGGGCTGTAAAGCCCCTGGCCGAAGGGTTCCCGGTGACGCTCCAGGGCGGGAATTCCTGCCACCACTTCCTTCCTTACCCTGTCGGAGTTGTAAACGGGGAGACCGTGCCTCTGCGCCCAGGCCGACGCCACCGTGCTCTTGCCCGTGCCGGAGAGGCCGAAGAACACGTAGAGAGCAGGGCAGCAACTCGACGGATCCGCATACCGGGCGGCGAGGCGGCAATAGTCCCTGGCCTGGGTCCAGGCGGCCTGCCGGGTCTGATCGTCCATACGCTCGGCCCCCCAGGTGAAACAAGCGATCTTGGAACGTACACAGGCCCGGTAACATTTGTAAAATGCCATGATCTCCGGCATCTCGGCGTCGCCAATCTCCCTCGCGAAACTCTCTGCACAGTGCTGCGCCAGATCCGGCAGTCCGTGGTAATCAAGGTCCATTGCGAGGAAGGCCACGTCAGACGCCACATCGCCGCACCGGAAGCGCTCATTGAATTCTATACAATCGAATACGTACACGGCGTCTCGGGGTCGATCAAAACAGATGTTGGCGGAATACAGGTCGCCGTGACCCTCGCGAATCCAGCCGTTTGCCTTCCGCGAAAGAAACAGGGGGCCGTTTCCGTCGAGGAACCCCCTGGTGAACGCCGCGATGCGCCGGCACTCGGTCTCATCGAGGAGGCGCCCGAGAAAGGGCTCCATCTGTTCGAAGTTCTCCTCCGTATTCCGCCGCACGATGTCGATTTCCCCGTAACGCGCCACTTCCGGGCCTGATGCGGCGCTCCTGTAAAAGGGAACAAGACGGCCGACGACGGCGTCGATCTCCGCCTGCCCAATGGCGTCCCGAGAAATCAGGGCCGCCATCATGCCCGCCTCGGGCATGCGTTTCATCACCAGGGTCCACTCCACCGTATCTCCGGATCCGCCGAGCGAAAAACGCGTCCCGTCACGGTTGATCGGCCACACGTCACGATAGATGCTCGGACAGAGCCGGCGGTTCAGGCGCAATTCCTCCGAACAGAAATGGCGCCGCTTCTCCAGGGTGGTAAAGTCCAGAAAGCCAAAATTGACCGGCTTTTTTATCTTGTAGGCAGACTCTCCCGCGAGAAAGACCCAGGAAATGTGAGTTTGGACAAGCTCCACCTTGTCCACGTGGTGAGGATACGCCGATGGATCCATCATGGTTTGTATCCACGAGGGTTCGCTATTCATGTCGATCTCCGTCAGAGTAAGGGTGTGTGAATTCGTTTGTCTTGATATCTCCTGCCGCCGTGGTTATGCTGCATCTGTTTTAAAGGGAGAGGCCGCTCTTGTCGACATCTCGGCGCAGGTGGCACCTCCAGGGTCAGCAGGAAAAACGAGGAGTCGGAAACAATGGCAGAGATCCGCAGCGCACTCGAAATCGCGATGGAGAAGGCAGAGCGTCTGGGCCGGGCCAGCAAGGAGGAAATGGACGCAGGGCAGTGGCGGGACAAGGGGCGGCGACTTGCAGCCCAGTACCTTGCCGACGAGAAAGCGGATCTCGCCTCCATGGCCCAGGACCAGCCTCCCTCATCGATACATTCGGTGCTGGAAGGGGCGGTCGAGGTGCTCTTACGCAACATATCCCTGCCAAGGGACAAACATCAGTGGACGACTATCAGGAAGGCCCTCAAGGGCGTGATTCAGTTGAAGGGCAGCATGGCCAGGCAGACCACGCAGCAGATCGAGCAACTCCTCGCGCAGTTCGAAAAGACCAGGGAGCATTACCACCAGCAGCTCAAAGCCCAACTTCAGACCCGTCTCGGAGGGGTGCAGCAGGCCGTGGCCCAGCAGTACGGTGCGGCAGCAGCGGCCAGGATCGATGTGGATGTCCTTCCGGAATTTCAGCAGGAATGGTCGAGACTTTCGGCAGAGATCACCCAGCAGTTCGAGAGACAGTTGATTCCCTTGAAGAACTCTCTCGATCGTCTCTAGGCGTGGAGACTCAGGTCCAGGCGGACGCTGGCTCAGCGCTCTCCCTCCCCACTCCACCGGTGAGCGACCATCGATATGGATGAATCATCCGTGCGGAAACTCCTGGAGTCGATCCGCAGGGGTGACCTCTCGGTTGACGACGGCGTGGACACCTTGCGAAAGCTGCCGTTTGAAGATCTCGGCTGGGCATGTCTGGATCATCATCGGCATTTGCGGATCGGACTGCCCGAGGTGGTCTACGGACCCGGAAAGACCACAGAGCAACTTGTCATCCTTGTGAAAAGGCTGATCGACGCCACAGGGCCGGTTCTGGTCACCCGGGTATCGAAAGTCCAGGCGGACGCCGTGACGGAGGCCATCGCTGGCACAGAATATCATCCGGTGCCCGGCGCGCTTACCGCCAATATGGACCGGGAAAGGCCGGTCACGCCGCTTCGCGGCACCGTGGCGGTTGTCTCGGCCGGGACCGCCGATCTGCCCGTAGCTGAAGAGGCATGCCTCACCCTGGAACTCATGGGCCACCCTGTTGCGCGATTCTACGATGTGGGAGTGGCGGGAATTCACCGGCTACTGGATCGGCTGGATGAGTTGCGGCAAGCGAGTGTCGTGGTCGCGGCAGCCGGCATGGACGGGGCCTTGCCGAGCATCCTGGGCGGGCTTCTCCACGTGCCGGTGATTGCCGTGCCCTGCAGCACCGGATACGGGGCGAACTTTCAGGGCCTTGCCCCGCTCCTGACAATGCTCAACAGCTGTGCACCCGGTGTCGCAGTTGTGAACATCGACAATGGTTTCGGCGCCGGCGCCATGGCCGCCCTGATCAACAGGGCATGAAAACGCGTGTGGGGTGTTTGATGGTGCCTACGGATTGGCCGGTGGGAGCAGGCCCTTTGCCCGCAGTTTGAGTCGCTTCTGCCTGCGTTTCCGTCTCCTCGCGATTTCCTTGAGCCTCTCGATCTTTTTGTGACGTGCCATGACGCCTCCTTCTTAAGCGTTTACCACCAGCCTCAATCGCCTCCGTTTTCTAAAGGATTGCACCGGAGAAGTCAATACAGAGTAAATTGTCGCCAGGTCGAGCGATGACGGGATGAACGGATCGTCTCGAGATGGATTCAGGCTTGCAATGCCCAATTCTGTGGCATAAGATGCTCCCACGATCGACGGGGCAGGGGCAGGATCGCCATTCACCTCTTTGACATGACCATCTTCCCGGGGGAGAGGGATTCGTGAAGGTCAAAAACTGGATGGTAAAGGAACCGATCACCATCGGTCCCACCGCCACCATCGGCGAGGCGGTGGAACTCATGAGGCAGCATTCGATTCGACATCTGCCCGTGGTGGATGGGGTCAACATGCAGGGTTTAATCACTGAAAGCAACGTGCGCCAGTACTTCTTCCCTTCTATGCTGAAAGAATTGTCGGTTTCTGATGTAATGATCGTGAACCCGATAACGGTCGATCCCAACTCCAGCATCGATTCAGCCGCGAGGCTGATACACAAGTACAAGATCGGCGGGCTTCCCGTCCTGGAAAAGAGGCGGCTGGTGGGGATCCTCACGATCACCGACATCCTGGCCGCGTTTATAGAACTCTTGGGGCTCCTTCAGGAGAGTGCGCGGCTGGACGTTGTTTTGGACGAAAAAGAGGGCACCCTGGATGACGTCATCCGCCTCATCCGCGAAATGGGCGGCAAGGTCATCAGTGTCGGCATGGAGGCACAGACTTCGCGCAAGAAGGTGCACTATATCCGCCTGGAACGGGGAGATCTTCTTCCCATCGTCAAGGCCCTTGAAGAACAGGGTCACAAGGTCGTCTCGGTTCTGGATTGACGATCCCCTCCGCGCATATGGCACATTTCCAAATCAAGAAGAGCTTTCAAGAGATCAACGAAAAGATTCGATCAGGCAAAGCGGTTGTATTGACCGCCGACGAAATGATCGGCATGGTGCGGGAGAAAGGCGAGGTGCGGGCCGCCGAGGCGGTGGATGTCGTCACCACGGGTACATTCTCACCCATGTGTTCCTCCGGCGCCTTCATCAATTTCGGTCACAGCGTGCCGGGCATCAAGGCATCGAAGGTGTGGCTCAACGGGGTTCCTGCCTACGCGGGGCTGGCTGCGGTGGATGTCTACGTGGGGGCTACAGAGCCTCAGGCGGGTGACCCTCTCAACAAGGTCTATCCCGGGGAATTCCTTTACGGGGGAGGCCATGTGGTTCAGGATCTCGTGTCCGGAAAGACGCTGCACCTGAAAGCAGAGGCCTACGGCACGTACTGTTATCCCAGGCAGCATCTCGAAAAAAGAGTCACCCTGGCGGACCTCCCGTTCGCCCAGCTTTGCAATCCGCGAAATGCCTATCAGAATTACAACTGCGCGGTGAATGCCACCAAGAGGACCATATACACGTACATGGGGACCCTGCGCCCCAACTTCGGCAACGCGAATTACTGCACCTCCGGACAGCTGAGTCCCCTGTTCAACGACCCGTATTACCAAACGCTCGGGATAGGCACCCGCGTGTTCCTTGGAGGAGGCGTCGGGTATGTGGTGTCAGCCGGAACCCAGCACAGCCCCGGGGTCGCCCGCACCGATATGGGTATCCCGAGGAGACCCGCAGGGACCCTCATGGTGCTGGGGGATCTCAAGGGCATGCATCCGCGATGGCTCGTGGGAGTGAGCATTCTGGGCTACGGCTGTTCGCTGGCGGTGGGCCTGGGGGTTCCGATACCCATTCTCAACGAGGAAATCGCCATGCGCACCGCGATCTCCGATGAAAAGATATTCACCCAAGTTGTCGATTACGGCCGTGATTACCCCGAAGGGAAATCAGAGAGCCTCCTTGAGGTCAGCTATGCACAGCTCAAATCCGGCAGCATCCATCTGGGAGGGAAGGATGTGCCCACGGCTCCCCTGTCGAGTTTTACCCGTGCCCGGGAAATCGCCGTAACCTTGAAGACGTGGATCCTGGGGCGGAAATTTCTCCTCGGCGAGCCCCAAGATCTCCTCCCCTCCGGTCTTGATTCTTGAGAGGACGGAATCAGGGTAAGTGATCACAAGGCTCGGCACAGCACCAATGCTGCAATTCCCCGAACTGGAAGCCTTCACAGGGTGCTGCAGATGCGAGACGGCGGGCACGCAGACGTACTCCCTGTACTTCAAGTGCACGCCAACAAAGCAGATGCGGTACCCTGTGAAGGCTTACGAATCAGGAGGCGCGATCAGACTGAAGAACCGGCTCGCCGGGTTCAGGGAAGGCGTTGCAGTGGCCTTCTCCGGCGGAGTTGACAGCACCTATCTCGCCATCGCCGCCGGTGGATTCTGCCCAGGAGCTACAACGCCATTTCTCATGGCATCCTGTCTGCTGTCCCGAATGGACCGGCTGTGGACCGAATGCCTGGCGCGCGACCTCGGCCTCCCTCTGGAAACGGTTGTCTGGTACCCTCTTGAGATCCCCGAAATACGGGAAAACGGACCTGATCGTTGCTATCACTGCAAACGCGCGATGTACAGCCGGCTCGTTGAGATCTGCCGGAGACGAAACCTGGTGCATGTGTTTGACGGAACCCAGGAGGATGACCTGCGGTTGCTCAGGCCGGGACTCCGCGCCGTGATGGAGCTGGGCATCCGAACGCCGCTGCTGGAGGCGAATCTGGGAAAGAACGAGATACGGAGAGAGAGCAGGCGTCTGGGACTGCCCACCTGGAACCGACCAAGCCAGTCATGCCTCGGCACCAGGATAGCCTGTGGGATCCCCTTGACCGCGGAACTCCTGGCCAGCGTGGAGGATGTCGAGGGTTTTTGCCAGGCCATCGGGGTTTGGCCGGTGCGGTTTCGGGTAGTGGGAGAGGGAAGGGCGACACTGCATTGCACTTCGAGACACCGCGGCCTCGTCAGGCAGAGGCGCTCTGTCATCATTGAAAGGACAGAGCGGCACGGTTTCAGGCAATTCAGTCTGGATCCGACGCCCCTGACAGTTCGCTGATCGACCCGGTCTCACCACAGACTCTGCCGGATACGGAAGGGATCTCCTTCGGGTGCAGGACCGCCGCCAGGGGCGGATAGGAACGGCCTTGAGTGAGCGGCGGAGGCAAAGGCAAGCAGGAGGTTGAAATGCACAAGGGGCAACTTGTAGATCGAATGGCAAACGCCGCCGGGATATCAAAAACCGCAGCCGACAAGGCATTGAATGAATTCACGGTGGCAGTGACCGATGCCTTGCAGGCAGGAGAGAAGGTGACGCTGGTCGGCTTCGGCACATTTCAGGTAACCGAAAGGCCCGGCCGCATGGGGCGGAATCCACGTACCGGCGAGATGATTGAAATCAAGGCCCGAAAGATCCCAAAGTTCAAGCCGGGCTCTCGACTTTCGGAATCAGTGGGCCCGGTCAACCACAGGCTGAATCACAAAGGATAGAGCCAGCGGCAGGCGGCGATTGCGGCGAGAAAGCCAGCGAGATCAGCGCAAAGCGCGGCCGTCACTGCGTAGCGGATTCTCTGAATACCCACTGCTCCGAAGTACACGGCCAAGACGTAAAAGGTGGTCTCGGTCGACCCCTGAATCGTGCCGGCGAGAAATGCAGCAAATCCATCCGGATCGCGGGCGGTAATTTCACTCATAAGGCCGAAGGCTCCGGAACCGGACAGAGGCCGAAGCAGGGCAACGGGCAAAACCTCTGCCGGCACATCGAGAAGGCGTGTGACCGGGCTTGCCAGTCGGGCGACAATGTCGAAGGCACCCGATGCCCGAAACATCTCCACCGCCACGAGGATCATGACCAGAAAGGGAATGAGCCGCACCGCCACCTCAAACCCCTCTTTCGCTCCCTCGATTGCCTGCTCGTATACCGGTACGTTTCGGCCGAACCCATAGCAGATCATGGCGAGCATAAGTCCTGGAATCAGCCAGCTGCTGAGATGGTCCGTAGTCACGTCGCTTTCGGCGACGTGCCAGAGTATGGAGACGACAAAGAGAAGAAAAACGATCCCGGCCAGCCATGTACGCCATGGATTCGTGCCACTGGGGACGTTCTGGGCGTAAGGCTGTGCTTCGTCCGCAGGTCCACCAGCGTCTCTGTTCGAACCTGTCTTTACCTCGCCTTCCTCATCACCGACGTGGAACCTCTTCAGGGATTTCGCGGCCAGGACTGCGATCAGGGTCGAGCATGACGTTGCCAGCAGCGTGGGCAGGAGTATGGCTGCGGGATCCGCTGCACCGGCCGCCGCACGGACTCCTATGACACCGAGCGGCAAGAGTGTCACGTTTGAGGTGTTTATAGCCAAGAACAGGCACATGGCGTCAGTGGCCTTGCCTGGATGCGGATTGAGCCGATCAAGGGCGATCATTGCCTTTATGCCCAGCGGCGTGGCTGCGTTGCCGAGACCCAGCGCATTGGCAGCCATGTTCAGGAGCATCGCTGACATGGCTGGATCCTCTGCAGGGACGTCGGGGAAAAGCCGTGTCATCACGGGTCTGATGACACGGGCGATCACGCTCATGAGACCTCCAGCCTCGGCCACCTTGACCAACCCGAGCCACAAAGACATCACACCGACCAAACCTATGGCGAGGGTCACGGCTGCCTTTGCCCCTTCAAACGAGGCCTGGGTAACCTCGCGTAAGGTGCCGTGAAAACCCCCGGCCAACACGCTGCAGACAATGAGACCGAACCAGATGGGGTTCATCAGGGCCTGCCGTTTGGACGGGATATGTAACATGCTAAAATTCTTCTTCTTTTCTTCCAAAAAATCTGACTCTCCGGGCCTGAGTACCACTCGACAAAACTTCAAGTTACGACGGGTCGACGCCGACAATAATAACAAGATATGGGGCGTGGAAACCAGTGAATATCTCTCCGCATCACATACAAAACGTCATTCGCGCATACGGCCAAAGGGTTGGACGCCGGAGCCTCGCCCCGATCCGTTCGGCCGGGGCTGCGGCCATCCCGGACGTGATCTCAATCTCCCCCGAGGCCAAACGATTGCAGATCGCCGAAAAAGTGGTTTCCGAAATCGTCTCGAGGGTGCGCGGAGAGGGGACCCCGGCGAATTTCAGCCCTGAAGTGGTGGAACGTCTGGAGACCGAGCTGGAAGACGCTATGGACGTATTGCATGCCGGCCACGCTTCAAACGGAGTAAAGTTCCGCATCATCGACGACGTTCAAGGAGAAAGAATCAAGGAACTCTCCCTCGAGGATTCCGACAGGATGCTCGGGCACGTGTTTGACATCATCGCGGCGCAGAGCCCAACAGAGCGAGAGTGAACAGGAGTCGTAAAAAAAGATGAAAATCTCGGATTTCAATCAGAAGGCTCAAATGCAGGCCTACGTGAACAAAACTCAGGTACTCCAGGCTGGTGCCCAGCAGAACAACCAGCGGGGGCAAGTGCACCAAAATGATGAGCGGCGGATCGCATCCGACAAAGTGGAACTCTCGTCGGACTCCCGGCTCCTGCACAAGATAAACGGAACCCTTCATGTGCCCGAACCCGAGCGGGCGGCAAAAACCCGGTTTCTGGCCGGGGTGGTCCAGAAGGGGGCCTATGAAGCCCCTGCGGAAAGAATAGCCGACGGCATGCTCAGGGACCTTCTCAAGGATCTCGGCTGACTTTTCCGGTCCATCGCGCAGGTGACGGCAGAGGGGCCAAATGGCCCCTCTGCCGTTTTTCATGGAGGGCGGCGGGGAGGCATTGAAGAGCACATCATATTCTGTCGCATAAGATACATTATGTAAAATAAATTCGCCATAGGCCGGGAACCGCCGAAGCCACTGCATCGGAGATTTTTGTTACGATTTGTTACGATCTGACGAGTCGAGCGATTTTCTGGTTCACGTCCGCGGCCCGGAGGGCCTGGCTGCGAATTTCAGTAAGTCCAGCCGCCATCTCTCCGTCGGAAGTGTTCAGCAGAAGGACCTCAGTCCTTCCTATGACTCCCTGCAGGGGTTGATTGAGTTGATGGGAGGCGGACCCGATGGCGTCGAGTATTCCGAGAAGCCTCTGCCGCTCGGTGGATGCCTGCCTCAGTCTGAGGGTCTTGAAGGCGAAAGTGATCCGATCAAGGGTATAGCCGATATCCGCCTCTGGTGAAACGAATTCGTGGGCAATATCTGGGCGATGCGTTGAAGCCTTGCCGAAATCTTCAATCCAAATGATATATATGTTATCCAACATCCTATTAAAACCTATTTTTTTACATATACTCACTTTGATTTCGCCTGGCAGGTCATGGGTAAGGACTGCCACGGCATCCGTCTGGCCTTTCAGCATCGCCGGCCACGCATCGACGCTTTGGGTCTGAAGGACTGCATAGCCCCGGGCCTCAAGGGCAGAACAGAGCTGATCCGATGCATGCGACCCGCCCGTGAATACCAGCACATCACCTGATTGCAGATCCGGTCCTGGCACAGGCAATGACACGGCCTGGCACTCCTTGTCCTGCTGGAGGTCCCTTTCCAGTGCATCATGCAACTCTCTGAAATCCGTAGAATCCTGAGGATGCACGCTCACGACCCCAATCGAGACGGAGCAGGGAACCTGCAAACGTTGAGGTACCCGCTCGGCTATCAGTCTCTTGACTCGCAAGGCGGCTGCCTCGCCTCCCGCTTCGTGAGTGCTGGGCAGAATGGCACCGAATCGGGTTGCTGCCAGCCGGTAGATCGCATCGCTCGTCCGCAGAGCATCGGAAAGACACCCACCGACTTCCTTGAGGATCGCGGCATCTTCAAGGCATGTCCCGGAGTTCTCGTTTTCCCCGTCGAGCTCGGCCAAGAGCACCGTTATCCTGTGGTGGTACCGCCTGACCCGGGCGAGTTCCTGCTCGAGATCTTCTTGAAAGGCATTGTGGTTTCGCAAACCAGTGACGGCATCGATGAGGGTGCCTCGTTCAACCTCAGTCACGGCTTCCTCCTCGTCAATCTGTGGCGCCAGGACCGGCTGAGCCAGGAGTTCCGGCTCCCCTTCCTTTTCACATGGAAGAGGCGTGAACCTCCTTCTTGGGAATCGTATATATGAAGGTGCTGCCCTTTCCAGGCTCGGTGTTCACCCAAATCTTTCCCCCATGGGCTTCCACGATACTCCGTACTACAGCGAGCCCCAGGCCGGAACCTGATTCTGATGCCTTGACTGTTGCCCGCCTCCCCCGGAAAAAGGGATCGAATATGTGGGGCAGATCCTCCTCCGGGATACCAGATCCGGAGTCCTTGACCTCGCAGACCAGGCTGTCCTGGGTCTCGTACGCCCTGATGATGATTTCAGAGCCTTGAGGGGAGTACTTGATGGCGTTGTCCAACAGATTGCTTGAGACCCGCTCCAGTTGTTTCGGATCGGCAAGAACGTGGGTGAGCGGCCTGGGAATGTCGATCCGCAACGAGATTTCTTTCCGCGCGGCCTCGACTCTGAATACATGAGCCAACTCCGTCAATGTTCTGTCGAGTGCGCAGGCCTCCCGTGAAAGCGGCACCTCTCCGGCCTCCATTTTCAGAATATCCAGGAAGGATCGGATATGGCTGTCAAGCCGGAGCAACTCCCGGTGAATGGCATCCACGTACTCGCGTTGTTTGGGAAGCAATTCGCCGCCCTTGTTCTGAAGAAGGCGGTTGATAAAACCACCCGCAATGGAAAGTGGGGCCTTGAGATCGTGGGCGAACATCGAGATGAGCACCTTGCGGTGCCGTTCAAGGCGTTCTGACTCGGAGACGTCGCTGAACATGACAATCCCCCCCAGAACGCGCCTGTCTTCCGCCTCAAGAGGCGCCAAGGTGAAGACCACGGGCATCTCCCGAAAATCCCGGGTGTGGAGCACAGCGCGCTGCCCCACAAGCAAAGGGATGCCCTCCCCTACCTGGCGGAACGGACACGCTGTTTCAGCCATGCCGGTCTTCAGTATCTCGCTGCATGCCATTCCGATGGCTTCGGCTCTGGCGTACCCTGTGCTCTGTTCGGCAGCCGGATTGAATTCTATGATCTTGCGACGGAGGTCAAGGGCAAAAAAACCTATGGGTAGATTGCGCACGACCATTTCAAAGAGGCGTCCCTTGTCTTCCGGGAGCCATTCAGGATGCCAGGATGTCTGATTCGGCCGCATCAATAAAAAAATCTAGTCAAAAAATACATTCTAAAGCCATAAAAAACACTATATATACACTAACAGTTGAAATGTTGCTCCACCGCCCTGGCTATACTATAAAAAGTTTTCGCCCCTTCGCTGTTCGGATCGAGGGCCACCGGCCTCCCAGCGTCGCCTCCTTCCCGGATGGACTGATCGAGCTGGACCTTTCCCAACAGGGAAATTTTGAAGGCGCTCGCCATCTTCTCGCCGCCTCCACTTCCAAATATTTCCATGATCCGGTCGCCGTCAGGTCCCGGTACCCTCAAAAACGACATATTTTCCACAATACCGACGACTGGAATATTCTGGGCCCTGAACAATCCGATGGAACGCCGGACATCCGCAAGGGCCACCTTTTGAGGTGTGGTGACGATGATAACGCCGTTGAGGGGAATGGCACTTGCGACTGTCAGGGGCGCATCGCCCGTCCCCGGAGGGAGGTCGACAAGAAGATAGTCGAGTTCGCCCCACATCACGTGCCCCAGAAACTCCTTTATGGCCTTGTTCACCATGGGGCCGCGCCATATGATGGGGACGCCGTCGCCGGCCAATGAGCCGGCGGACATCATTTTCACACCGTATTTCTCTACAGGGAGGAGCATGCCCCCAGACCCGACAGGCCGTTCCGTCACGCCCAACATAATGGGTACGTCCGGGCCGTGCATGTCCGCGTCGAGTAAGCCCACCTTCAGTCCCATCGCCTGGAGCGCAACTGCAAGGTTTACGGCGACTGTCGTTTTCCCAACCCCGCCCTTGCCGCTGGCAATGGCCACAACGCGCTTCACCCTCTGGATGCCTTCCATTTCCGCAGGCTCCTTTCCGAAGAGCCTCGCTCGTTCTTCCGAGGTCATGGTCGAAAGGACCACCTCCACGGCAGTCACTTCTTCCACGGATCGGACTGCGGCCTCCACATCGCTCTTGATCTGCGCCTTCAGCGGGCACCCGGCCATGGTCAGGGCCACGGTCACCCTGACGGCCCCTGCGGCGATTTCGATCTCACGGATCATGCCAAGGTCCACGAGGCTCTTGTGCAATTCAGGGTCCTTGACCTCTCGCAAGGCCTCCAGCACGGTCTCTTTCGTCACGGACATGGGTATTTACTCCCCTCTCCCAGGAAATTATTATGATACCAGGGCCAGCAAGCCGGCAGAGACCCAAGCATTTGCATTCTCTCTCCGCGCCCCCTGTCCGCATGGTTTGCGAGGGTAAAAGCTACCACAATTGTGACCTCTGTGGCAAAAAAATTGTACCGGCTCGACCTATTTATGGTTACAAAGGGCCTGGCCCCCACCAGAACACGGGCCCAGGCACTCATAGGGGCCGGAAAGGTAAAGGTGGACGGGCGCCTGGCAGACAAGGCCGGGCAGCCGGTCTGCGCCGAATCGCATGTGGAAATCGCGCGGCCAGACCACCCGTATGTGAGCCGAGGGGGGGTAAAACTCGCCCACGCGATTGATCACTTTCAACTGGCAGTCGAGGGGTGGCGGTGTCTCGATGTCGGCGCCTCCACAGGAGGTTTTACGGACTGCCTTCTCCGCAGGGGTGTCAGTGTCGTTTATGCTGTGGACGTTGGATACGGACAGCTCCACTGGGGGCTGCGAAACGACCCCAGGGTGGTTCCGCTGGAACGTACCAACATCCGCCACCTCTCACCTGGGGCCCTGGATGGAACCGTCGATTTGGTGACAGTGGATACGTCTTTCATCTCACTTCGGATCGTGGTGCCAGCGGCAATTTCGCTGGTTCGGGCCGGAGGCCTGATTCTTGCGCTTGTGAAGCCGCAGTTCGAGGTTGGAAGAGGCAGGGTCGGCAAGGGGGGAATCGTCAAAGATCCTGCCCTGCACAAGGAAGTCCTTGACGAACTGTGTGATTTTTTTCAAGGCACGCTGGGTCTCGATGTTCTCGGCGTCACCACCTCGCCGGTTCTGGGGGCGAAGGGCAACAAGGAGTTTTTTGTGCTCTCGCGACGTCCTGACAGCCCGCTGGTATGACCATTTCCGGCGACGTCTCCGGTACCGCCCGGACCGCTGAAGATTTTCTCTGGTTTGATGTACCGGAAGCGGTGAAAAATACGCACTCATGAGCGAAACCCATCTTGAAAAACTCGAACAGCTCTCCGTACGGGAAGAGCAGGAACTGAAGGAACCGCCCTGGTACAGGGTCCTCCTGCACAATGATGATTACACCACCATGGACTTTGTGGTACGGATCTTGATTGAGATATTTCACAAATCCTTGACTGAGGCGACTCAAATCATGCTGCATGTTCATAACCACGGCATCGGCGTCTGCGGATCGTATCCAAAGGAAATTGCTGAGACCAAGGTCCACATTGTCCATACCAGGGCCAGAGAAGAAGGCTACCCCCTAAGGGCCAGCACGGAATTGACTTGACGGGACGCGACGATGATAAGCAAAGACGTTGAATTGATGCTGGGCACGGCTGCCCGCGAGGCCCACCTCAGGCATCACGAACACCTCTGCCTGGAACACCTCCTTTTCGCTGTTATCAATCACAAGGAGGGTGCACGACTGATATCAGCGTGCGGCGGACAGCTCGACAGGCTGAAGTCGCGGATCGAGACCTTTTTCAATACCCATCTGGAAAGGATCCCCGACGACAGTCCGGAGGGCCCACAGCCGACCCTCGCCCTGCAGAGGGTACTCCAGCTCACCATCATGCATGTTCAGTCTGCCGGCAAAGAACAGGCCGATATCGGCGATCTCCTTGCCGCAATCATGACCGAGGACGATTCCTATGCGGTCTATTTTCTCAAACAGGAAGGCATCAGCCGTCTAGACGTCCTGAACTACATCTCCCACGGTGTCACGAAGACCCGCTCCTCCGCACATCCGGGCAGGAAGGAGGCGTCGCCGCCGCCGCCCTCCCACGATGCGGACGAGGCAGGGGGGCCTGTCGCCGCCCAGAATGCGCTGGAGGCCTTCACCGTCAACCTCATTCGGAAGGCGGCGGAAGGAGAGATAGATCCGCTGGTGGGCAGGATTGCCGAGTTGGAGCGCACCATGCAGATCCTCTGCCGACGCCGGAAGAATAACCCTATCTACGTCGGCGATCCAGGGGTGGGAAAGACCGCCCTGGCCGAGGGTCTGGCCCTCAAGATATGGCAGGGCGAAGTCCCCGAGCCCCTCGAAGGCACAGAGGCCTTTGCCCTTGATCTCGGGGCCCTCGTGGCCGGGACGAAGTACCGCGGGGAATTTGAAGCGCGCCTCAAGGAGGTCATTGGCCAGCTCAAAAAACTCCCGAGGGCGATTCTCTTCATCGACGAAATCCACACGGTGGTCGGGGCCGGCGCCACGAGCGGCGGATCCCTCGACGCATCCAACATCCTCAAGCCCGCCCTTGCGAGTGGTGGACTCAAGTGCATCGGTTCCACGACCTACGACGAATACCGCAATTTCTTTGAAAAAGACAAGGCTCTCTCACGCCGGTTCCAGAAAGTTGAAATCCTTGAGCCGAGTGTCGGTGAAACCATCGAAATTCTCAAAGGACTCAAGATCCATTACGAGAAACACCACGGGGTCCGATATACGCGGGAAGCCCTCAGGGCTGCTGCAGAACTCTCCGCAAGATATCTCTCGGACCGCCGTCTCCCGGACAAGGCCGTTGACGTGATCGATGAAGCGGCAGCGGTGCTGCGCATGGCGGGGTCCGGCAAGAACCGGTCAAGACTTGTGACGGCAAGGCACGTGGAGGGCGTCATTGCCAAGATGGCCCAGGTACCGGAAAAGACGATAAGCAGATCCGACCGCTTCCGTCTTGAAAACCTGGAACATGCGCTCAAGACCGTCGTCTTTGGACAGGATCAGGCCGTTGAGACCCTTGCGAAGGCGATCAAGCGCTCCCGTGCCGGTCTTTCCCACCCTGAACACCCCATTGGTTCATTTCTTTTCATCGGCCCGACTGGAGTAGGCAAGACGGAACTGGCCAGGCAGACCGCCGCGGTGCTGGGGATACAGTTCCACCGCTTCGACATGAGCGAATACATGGAGAAACACGCTGTGGCCAGGCTTATCGGCGCGCCGCCCGGATATGTCGGGTTCGATCAGGGGGGCCTCCTCACCGAGGCCATACGGAAACATCCTTACAGCGTGCTCTTGCTGGACGAAATCGAAAAGGCCCATCCGGACCTGTTCAGTATCCTCCTTCAGGTGATGGATCATGCCACCCTCACGGACAACACGGGGAAAAGGGCGGATTTCCGTCATGTCATCCTCATAATGACCTCAAACGCCGGGGCCAGAGAGATGGAAAGCCACTCAATAGGTTTTTGCTCCGGCAAGGACGACGGCATCCGGAAGGGCGAGGAGGCCGTCAAAAAGCTCTTCAGCCCAGAATTCAGAAACCGGCTCGACGCCGTCGTGGCCTTTCGTCCACTGAACCAGTCGGTGATGGAAAAGGTCGTGGAGAAACTCCTCGACGAAGTCCGCCGGCAACTCTCTGCGCAAAAGCTGGTTCTGGAGGTCACTCCCGAGGCCAGCTCCTGGCTGGCTGAACGGGGGCACGATCCCCATTACGGAGCCCGCCCTCTGGCCCGCCTCATCCAGCAGAAGATCAAGGATCCCGTTTCTGACCGCATCTTGTTCGGTGAAATTCGCAAAGGTGACCACATTCTCGTCCAGGTGCAGGACGGGAAACTTACTGTGCACTGACAATCCTCTTACCTGGAGAAGAGCATGCCCACGATTCAGGCAGTTACGATCTTGCCCAGTCTTCCGGAGCGCCTGGCTCCTCTCATGACCCTGGCCCAGAACCTCTGGTGGACATGGACTCCGGAAGCCATATACCTGTTTCAGGACATGGACCGGGAGGTATGGGAACGTTGCGGGCACAATCCGGTAGCCCTGCTGGGTACAATCGAACAGCCTCGCCTCGAAGAACTCCAGAGAGACGAGATCTTCCTGGCACGGATGGCACGGGTGCACGATGAACTCGAACGGTACTGCGCCTCCCAGACCTGGTACAAAAAGGTTCACAAGAACCAAGTCGACGGTGCCGTTGCCTATTTTTCCGCCGAGTTCGGCATACATGAGAGTCTCCCTCTCTATTCCGGCGGTCTGGGGATCCTCGCGGGCGATCATATGAAATCGGCCAGCGATCTCGGGCTCCCCTTGGTGGGAATTGGACTCCTCTACAAGCACGGATATTTCCAGCAGTACCTCAACCCCGACGGGTGGCAGTTGGAGACCTATCCATCGAATGATTTTCACAACATGCCCGTGACTCTTCTTCGCGATGAAAAGGGCGAGCCTGTGACCGTGCAGGTCGAGCTGAAGGACAGGGAGATCCATGTCCGGGCCTGGTCTCTCAGCATTGGTCGGGTGAAGATATACATGCTGGACACCGACGTCCCGCTCAACGCCAGGGCTGATCGTCAGATTACCTCCTATTTGTACGGGGGAAGTCTCGAGACCAGACTCCAACAGGAGATTGTCCTCGGCATCGGCGGGATCCGACTCCTGAACGCCTTGGACCTCTGTCCCACGGTCTGCCATATGAACGAGGGGCATTCAGCCTTCATGGCGGTGGAACGTCTCGTGCAGATCATGAAACGTGAGGGACTGTCTTACGCCGAGGCGCTGGAAGCGGTGCGGGCCACAAGCATTTTCACCACCCACACACCTGTGCCGGCGGGCATAGACAGGTTTCCTCCAGACATGATACGCCCCTATTTCGCCCGGACGGCGAATTTTCTCGGCATCGGCATCGATGCCTTCCTTGGTCTCGGCAGGATCAGCCCTTCTGATCAACGCGAAGATTTCTGTATGGCCGTGCTCGCGATCAAAATGGCCTCACGAACCAACGGCGTGAGCAAGCTCCACGGCGATGTATCCCGCAGGATGTGGGCGCAGATCTGGCCCCAGATCCCCCAACACGAAGTCCCAATCACCCATATCACAAACGGCATGCACACCCTCGGGTGGCTGTCCAGTGAATTATCCAGGCTGTATCAAAGATATCTTGGGTCAAAATGGATCGATGAACCGGCGAATCACGCTATCTGGACACGCGTGGATCAAATCCCGGCCTTCGAGTTGTGGAGAAGCCGGGAACGCATGCGGGAGGTGCTGATATCCTTCGCAAGGGCGCGTCTCAGGAAACAACTCCTTGCCAAGGGAGCGCCGCGGTACCAGCTCGAACAGGCGGAACAGGTTCTCGATCCCGAAGCCCTCACCATCGGTTTCGCCAGACGATTCGCCACTTACAAGAGGGCGACCCTCCTTTTCAGGGATGCTGAGCGGCTCAAGAGCATACTCACCCAGGAAGGGCGTCCCGTGCAGATCATCTTCAGCGGCAAGGCACATCCCCAGGACAAGCACGGGAAGGAACTCATCCACAAGGTCGTCCAGATGGCCAATGCGCCTGATCTTCGAAAACATATCGTGTTCATAGAGAATTACGATATCGAGGTGGGACGCCATCTCGTCCAAGGGGTGGATGTCTGGCTGAACACACCCCGGCGTCCCATGGAAGCCAGCGGAACCAGCGGCATGAAAGTGACTGCCAACGGCGGCATCAATCTCAGCACCCTTGATGGCTGGTGGGTCGAGGGATACAAGGGAGACAACGGTTGGGCCATAGGCGCTGGCGAGGAATACGATGAGGAGGAATATCAGGACGAAGTGGAGAGCAGGTTGCTCTATGAACTGCTCGAGAATACGGTAGTACCGCTTTTTTACACCAGGTCGGCCCACAACATCCCGAAAGGGTGGGTGGAAATGATGAAGAACTCCATCAAGACCTCGTGCCCGTATTTCAACACAAACCGGATGGTGGAAGAGTACGCGAGACAGTTCTATCTGCCCAACATCCGAAAGTGGCATCTGCTGGCAGAAAACGGATGGAAGGAACTCAAGGCCCTGTGCCTCTGGAAAAAGAGAGTTGCCGAAAGCTGGCACAAAGTAAAGATCCGCGACGTGCAGATACCCTTGAACGGCTCGCCCAAGGTGGGAGACCGCTTGCCTATCAAGGCCTTTGTCGAACTGGGGGGCCTCTCGCCCGAAGAGGTCAGGGTCGAGGCGTACATCGGGAGGCTGGACGACAAGGGCGAAGTGCCGGAGGGCCACCCCCTGCCCCTTCTGCCTACCGATGAAAAACAGGCCCGCAGCCACGTATTCGCCGGAACGCTGCTCTGTCTTTCCAGTGGACAGATAGGCTTCAGCGTCAGGTGTTACCCTTACAAGAAAGAACTGGGGCACAAATTCGAGCTGGGACTTCTGGCCTGGTGGGAGTCCGCCGATTGGAAGGAATGAACGGAAAAGGCACTTTTTGCAGGAAAAACGCCGCGCAACGGCTGGATGCGGCGGGCGGCGGGATCACCACCGCCCCGCACGCAGCTACGCCAGCTGCTTTATCAATGCTTCGGAGACTTCCTTGATCGACGGGGATCCGTCCACCGCGATCACCTTGGTGCCGCCGATGCCCTTAAAATAGTTGATGGCGGCCATGGTTCCGGTCTTGTCATCGTAATAGATGTCATGGCGCTTGTTGATGGCCGTCTCGTCCTGATCGTCGGCCCTGGTTTTCAGATCGCCGCCGCATACGCGGCACACCAGCTTGCCGTCCTTCTCAACCGGCTTGATGGCGTCGAAAGCGATGTGATTGGGATGATTGTTGTCATTGACACAGAGTCGGCGCCCCATGATGCGAAGCTTGGCGACCTCCCTGGGTAACACGATCTCCACGACGTAGTCGAGCTTGATCCCTGCATCCTTCAAGGCTTTTGCAAGGGTTTCCGCCTGAACCTTGTTCCTGGGAAAGCCGTCGAGAAGCCACCCCTTCTTGCAGTCATCCTCTTTCAGGCGGTTGAGTATCATCGGGATGGTGATGTCATCCGGCACGAGATCTCCGCGATCGATGTACGCCTTTGCCTTCTTTCCCAGTTCCGTGCCCGCTCCGATATTCTTCCGGAAGATGGCTCCGGATTCGATATGCGCCACATTGTATTTCTTCTGCAAAATAGCGCCCTGGGTTCCCTTCCCGCTTCCATTTGGTCCAAAAATCAAGATGTTCATGCGCTTTCCCCCTTTCCCCCTTCAATTGTGACGGTGTTTGTGCCCCTGAATGTGCTCCGCATCTCTCCGATCCGTGCCTGCAATCGGGATGTGGTTTGACTTCGCCACACCTCTCCGCAGAGTGATCCGGCCCTGGTATGCAAAAAAATCCCATGCCGAGATGTCCCCCCGCATGGGCGGGCGCCGGGTCTGGATCGATGCGGTCCCGCTCAGTGAACACGAAGAGTTATAATATGGTAAATCAAACAAAAAGCAAAGAGAAAATCCACCACGGCCCGGAATCCGCGGAGGTGCAAACGCCCGGGAACGAAAATATGTGCCGTGTGTTTCGCTCTGTCGGTCGTTCGGCCGATGACCACCAACTTGACAAGCCATCGAAATCGGAGTCTGTGACGAGCCGTCCCCGTGACAACGCTTTCCATGAAACGGAGTAGTGACATGACAGAAACGCCCGTCCCCGGAGAGATAACATCCAGGTTCTCAAAAGGCGTCGATGCTCTGAACGAAAGGGTGGGCAGGACGGTCGCTTGGTTGAGCCTTGCAATGGTTGTCCTGGTGACAGCGGACGTGCTGCTTCGTTACGCCTGCAACAAGAGTTTCGTGGCCACCCAAGAGCTGGAATGGCATCTCTTTTCAGCCATCTTTCTGCTGGGAGCTGGATATACGCTGCGTCACGGCTCCCATGTCCGGGTCGACGTCGTCTATCAACGCCTCACAAGGCGGACGAAGGCCATTGTGAACCTCATCGGATGCCTTTTTTTCTTGTTTCCCGGCTGCTATCTGGTGATCAAAACGTCGCTGCCCTTTGTCCACGCATCCTGGGCGATGGGCGAAGGGTCCCCTGACCCCGGAGGACTCCCTGCACGATACCTGCTCAAACTGTTGATACCCGCGGGCTTTGGTCTCCTCGCTCTCCAGGGTGTCGCCCTCGCGCTGGACAGCGTGAAAGAATTTCTCAACCGACCTTGGAGAAACGGAGCCGCAGACTGATGGAGTACCTTGCTGCCTGGATGTTTCTCGTGCTGACCCTCCTGCTGCTGGCGGGATTTCCCGTGGCCTTCACCCTTCTCGGCACATCCCTGGGTTTCGGCCTTGTGGGATTCGGATGGGACTTTCTCAATCTGCTCCCCCTGAGAATTTGGGGCATAATGAGCAATTTCACCCTCGTCGCCGTCCCGCTTTTCGTGTTTATGGGCCTGATGCTGGAAAGATCCGGCGTGGCAAGACAACTCCTGGAGGCCATGGCCCTGCTCTTCGGAGGGATCCGTGGCGGTCTCGCCGTGGCTGTGGTTGTGGTGGGGGCACTTCTGGGGGCATCCACCGGAATTGTGGGGGCAACGGTGGTCACCATGGGCCTGCTGGCCCTGCCAACCATGATGGAACATGGCTATCACGAGGCCCTGTCTACAGGCACGATAGCCGCCTCGGGCACCTTGGGGCAAATCATCCCTCCAAGCATTGTGCTGGTCCTGCTCGGAGACATTATCGGGGTGTCCGTGGGAGATCTGTTCGTGGGAGCGATCTTGCCCGGCCTGCTGCTGGTCTTACTCTACATCCTCTATATCCTTGTCCTGGCCAGGGTACGTCCGGAACGGGCACCCGCCCTGCTTTTCACTCCGCCAGATCCGTGTGACCAGCCGTGGCGGAAGTCCTTGGAAATCCTCGGAGTCCTTGTGCCTCCACTCCTGCTCATCATGACAGTTCTGGGGTCCATATTCGCCGGAATCGCCACCCCCACAGAAGCCGCAGGAGTCGGGGCGGGCGGAGCATCCGCTCTGTGCCTGCTGAAGCGGCGTCTCACCCTGCATGTGCTGCGCGACGTGATGGAGGCGACCACAAGATTGACCAGCATGATCTTTATCATTCTGGTAGGAGCGACCGCATTCGGGCTGGTGTTTCGAGGGCTGGGCGGAGACGCTGTCATCCGTGACTTCCTCCAGCATATTCCCTTCGGCAAGTGGGGCGTCCTTGTCACTGTCATGTCACTGATTTTCGCCGTGGGATTTTTCCTGGATTTCATTGAAATCACCTTTATCCACATCCCCGTTCTGGCCCCGGTAATGAAGGAGCTGGGATTCGACCCCGTATGGTTCGCCATTCTCTTTGCACTGAATCTCCAGACATCCTTTCTCACCCCGCCCTTCGGCTTCGCACTGTTCTACCTCAAGGGCGTTGCTCCGCCCACAATCGACACCGTCCAGATCTATCGCGGTATAATTCCTTACGTGATGCTGCAAATCCTCTGTCTCGGTCTGGTCATGCTCTTCCCCTGGCTAGCAACCTGGCTGCCCGAAGCGGTGTTTTCAAAATAATAAAATATTTTATATTTGAGATTTAAATTCCTATAATTCTGTTATAATATGCGTGTTCCGACATCGCTGACCAGAGTGAAAAAGACTTTTTGAATCCAACGAAATCCTCGTGAATGCGGCGGGCTGCTGGGTCCTTGGATGCCTCCTCTTGGAGGGCCTCGTGGGAGAGGGCACGCAGGCCGTCGATCACAGCTTCCGGGAAAAGGCGCAACTCAACGTTATTTTCCACTTTAAGCTGGTTGATGGCGGAACTGTTCTGAGATTCAAATTCGGCCAGCATGCGGATATTGAGCTCTGCCGCTGCCGCATCGACCACCTGCTGCAATGCGACAGGAAGGGCGGAATACGCGGACCGGCTGATCATGAGTTCCAACACGCTTCCCGGTTCGTGCCAGCCCGGGCCGTAATAATATTTCGCCACCCTCTGAAAACCCATTTTCGCGTCATGCGCCGGCCCGACCCATTCCGTAGCGTCGATCACCCCCCTCTCCAGGGCGGTGTATATCTCACCGGCGGGCAAGAGAACGATGGTGGCTCCGGCCCGCGCCAGGACCTTCCCGCCGAGGCCGGGAATCCGCATCTTGAGGCCCTCAAAATCGCTCAATGTCCTGATCTCCTTGTTGAACCAGCCGCCCATCTGGACGCCGGTGTTCCCGGCCGGCCGCGAAACGAGATTGAAATCGGCATACAAGTTCTCCCACAGTTTCAATCCGTTGCCTTGGTAAAGCCACACATTCATGCCTTGAGCGTCGAGGCCGAAGGGCACACTGGTAAACCACTGGGCCGCAACCGATTTCCCGGCCCAATAGTACGATGCACTGTGCCCGCATTCCACGGTTCCCTGAGAGACTGCGTCGAAGACCCCGAGAGACGGGACCAGTTCACCGCCGGCGAAGACCTTTATGGTCAGCCGACCCTCGCTCATCTCCCCCACCCTCCTGGCGAACCGTTCCGCCCCGGTCTGGAGGATCGCCATTCCCGGGGGCCACGAGGTGACCATGCGCCACTGGAATTTCGGTCCTTTCGCCCATACGGCAGGAGCCCTCAACGCCCGAGCACCGCAAAGGACAGCCGTTCCGAGACCGACACACTTCACAAAGGTCCTGCGATCCATTCCGTCTCCTCCTCGATTCCTCATCTGGTTTGAAGCAGTCCGGCCCGATTGATGGATGGTCGACGCCGGACCGGACGAAAGACCTTTTCCCCAACAGCACGGCCTCGCAGCACCGGCATCTCCTGACGGAGGCTTGCGCGTGCCGGGTATATTGGCCTACAATACCTATGTTGGGCAGGAGCACAAGGCTGGCCATACGGATTTCACACGCAGCGAAACCGAGGTGCTGGAGTTGGAACGTCGCAATCGCAGGAAATTATCGCCGTCCCCATGCCTGATGATGTTCCATGTCCTGTGTCTCATGTTGCTTCATGGCTTTTTCCATGCGGCCTCCGGGGAGGCTGCAGGGTCGTGGTATGTCGTCCCGCAGGCGGAAATTCCGCTCAGGGGAGGACAAGGCTCGGAGTACAGAATCCTGGCGGTAGTCAGGGATGGCACCGAGGTGGAACTCATCGAAGACGACGGGACGTGGGCCCTTGTCCGTCTTGCTAGCGGGAAAGAAGGGTGGATGCTGAAAAGATATCTGAGCAGCGATCCTCCCCTGGCCAAACAGGTGGCATCTCTGAAGGCGGACAAGACAGATCTGGAAAGGCGGGCCGAAGAGCTGATGGCCCGGATAAGAGAGTTTGAACACGAGCAGGGGCAGTGTACAAAGGACCTTGGCGGCTGCACCGCCCAGCTGGAGAGTGTACGAGGAGACTACGAAGCCTTGAAGGTGGACGCCGCCGACGTGATGAACCTCAAGCAGGCCCTGGAGGAGACGGGGCGGGAGTTGCAGAAAGCGAGGAAACGACTCACAGAATCCGAGCAGGAGAACCAGCACCTTCGAAACAACGACAGGATCAAATGGTTTCTCGCCGGCGGCGGTGTGCTGATTATCGGCTGGGTGATCGGAATGGTGATGGGACGCGGCCGTCGGCGCCGGCCGTCTCTGCTGTAACCCACCTATAAAGACACCCAGGTCCCTTTCCCAGGGAATCGCGGCGGTCAAATGGTCCGGCTTTTTGCCGCTGCCTCCAATGCACGCATCGGGAACATGTGCTAGCGGCGCCGGAGAGTCCCTCTGTCCAAGATCAGGCCATCGAAGCAGGACGGAGCGACATTCACGAGTTCTCTCAGACTGCGTACCCCGAGGTCCTTGAGGGCATTCACGCCGGAGGCCCGGCAGATGATGGAGCGGGCCGCCTGAGTCGTGAGAACGCCCCCCCGGCCGTCGATTTCAACCGTGAGAAGATCGGCCAGATTCTCCGGAAGCCTCACACGCCCGGCCACATCCCTGGGCTCGTCCTCAGAAGCGCCCTTGCGCCCAGACTCAGTAACGGCGGCGGGCAGCACGTCACCGGAGTGTCCAGCGGCCTCCCCCTCTTCGGGTCGCTCTCCGCCCTGAATCGATCCGGCAGGAACGGCCTTGATCCTCACCGCGTCCCGCCTCCTGTAGCCGCCCCCACGCCTGCGGGGAGCCTTAGCGCGCCTGTCGTCGGTCTTCGCCGGAATTGAAGGGCGTTCCATATCGCCGGACGCGGGCAAAGGCGCTTTCTGCCTGTCCGAACGCCCCCGCATCCGGTCCATATCTCCAAAGGATGAAGAGCCGCGGCCAGGCGTGAGGTCCCCGTCATTGAGCCCTACGAGCAATCCTCCCTTTTCAGGATCATGCATCATCTTGATGGATGGAACGGATTTGAGAAAATCTCCGAAGGTCTTGAAAGGCCTCTGCCCTTCCCTGCACCATCTCGGGTCTCTGTACGCGAAACTCGGATCGAGTTTCAGAATAGCTTGATGCAGCCGGGAACCAAGGACGAAACCGTCTTCGTCGGCAGTATTGTCAATGGCTTGGAGGACCAGCCGCTCTGCATGAGACAGTTCCTTGCGCTCCTCTTTCTCGACCCCGAGCTCCTCGACGAAAAGGTACCTGTCGCAAACGGAAATGAGGGCCTGGCTGACGACACCGCTGGATCCCATTCCCACGACCGTTTTGCCATCTTCACGGAGCCGGCGGACCAGCCTCACGAAATCGCTGTCGGCCGTGACCAGCACAAACACGTCGGCCCGATTCCTGTAAAGGAGATCCATGGCATCCACCGTCAGGCAGATGTCCGAGGCGTTCTTCCGGGCCCGCGTGGCCCGGAAGTGATGGATGGCTTCAATGCCCAGTTCCGAGAGGATGTTCTTTGCCTCGCTACGTGTCGACCAGTCGGCATAGGCCCGTTTTACAGTGACCATGCCGAAGATCGACGCCCTTTCGACGATGTGCTTGAGAGAGGACGGCTTGATGTTTTCAAAGTCTATGAGAAGCGCGACTCGCTTCTCGTCTGCGGAAGCTGGCTGCATCATGGCCTAACCAACCTGCACCTCTCGGGCCAGTCTGTAGAGTTTCAAATAATGTTCTCTCACCACGTCCCATGTGAAATTTTCCTGGATGTTGTGGATTGCGTTGATCTGCATTCGTCTAAGCTTTTCCGGGGATTCGCGGTACACGCTGAGGGCGTGCTGGATCGTCTTCGCCAGGACTATCGGGCTGTGTTCCGAATACGCGAAACCGTTGAAGCCGTCCCTAACCTTGACCAATCCCCCAGTCGACCGCACGATGGGGATATTGGCCATGAGCTGGGCCATGAAATCGGTCAGCCCGCAGGGTTCGTAGCGTGACGGGATCACGAAAAAGTCTCCGGCGGCATAGATCAGGTTAGCCAGCCTGGGCTCATAGCCGATGAGAACGGCCATGCGCTCGGCGTAAGCGGGGTGCCCAGCCAGGGCGGTAAGATGGGCCTCGATTTCGGCGCTCCCGGCGCCCAGGATGAGTACCTGGAACCCGGTGTCTTCGGCCAAAAGTCCATCCAGGGCACTCGCCAACACGTCGACTCCCTTTTGCTCGGTGAGCCGGCTCACAGCGGTGAGTAGCGGCTGCCCCGGCCTGTGGTCCAGTGTGCCAAAAGCCCTTGTCCCGCCGAGTTCACCCGCCTTGAGGGCCGTGACGAGTTCCCCACGGGCAATCGCCTTTCCCCCTAGGTCTCCATCCAGGGGATCGAAGGCTGCGGGCAAGCCGAGACGCTCAGGGTTCCTGGGGTCAAAATCCCCAGGATTGATACCGTTGGTTATGCCCTCCAAACGTATCCCCCGCTCCCTGAGGGCGTGTCCGAGCCAGCCGGTCATGGCGTCCAGTTCCGTCTCCTGAAGCTCCCTCGCATAATTTTCACTCACCGTGTTCACCGGCGCGTACGCCGCCCCTGCCAGAAAAGGATCAAAGGCCCCATTCAGCAGCGAGGCATAAACGACCTTCCAGGGCAGGCCTGTATTGGCCCGGGCAAAGGGGAGATCCGCCACCTCCTGATGATAGCCTATTCCGGCATTGTGGATGGTCACCAGCGCACCGCTGTCCAGGAAATAATTGCGCATCCCCTCCAGTTCCCGCATCATGGCGGGAAGGATTGCATTATGGCCATCCTGGCAATGAAAAACGTCCGGGCGGGTGCCGGTAAAAATGGCCAGGTTGAGGGCTGCTTTCTGCAGAAGACAATTCATGGCGAAAAAGTCATAGTGGCCGCTTCCTCTCCTGTGCGAAGGATCCGCCGCCTCCTCGGCATCTGTGTACGTGTACACTCCGAGTTTTTCCCCGAACCTATCTGCCTCGACCAGCACGAGGTCCACTCCCTCCATTTTCCGATACCAGAAAGTGACCCTTTCCCTCCGTTCCTCTCCGGCATAATTCAGATCGATATCAAAGGCCGGGCCGAGGTCCTCGAAGTCTCGCTCCTCAGGACGCATAAAACCGTAGCGGGGCATGAGGACGGAGACTTCTAGCCCCGCCCTGGCGGTGGACTCGGCCAGCTCCCTGCTCACGTCCTTGACGCCGCCGGCGCCGGCAAGTCCCCGATATTCGCGGGTGAGCATCCAGACCGACTCAACATCCTTCCTTCGGCTTTTGGAACGAAATTTCATGCTCGGTACCCAATGTCTCCCTGAGTGCTGCCCGGCGCTGCGGAACCTTCCCCCTCCCAGGGCCAGCGGCATCGTATTTCCGCCGGGCAGAATGGCACACTCTGACGAACCCGCGGCCCCTTGTCAAGAAATGACTGTGAATTTATGTTGACTCACGCTGAACAAAGGCACCAGCCCTGCAGAAAGGACTCTTTCCCGTCTTGAGAGCGCTTACATACACCATTCTTGATCTCGTGGGCAATACCCCTCTGGTCCGTATCCGCAGATTGAATACCCACAAGAAAGTCGTCCTGCTGGCGAAAATGGAGGCATTCAATCCAGGGGGCTCGGTCAAGGATCGCGTTGCACTCTCTATGGTGGAAGGCGCAGAGCAACGGGGGGAACTCACCAGGGACAGGGTGATTCTCGAGGCCAGCAGCGGCAATACCGGAATCGGTCTTGCTCTGGTGTCTGCCGTGAAGGGTTACCGCTGTCTCATCGCCATGAGCGAATCGGCCAGTCTGGAGCGCCGTCAGATCATGCAGGCGTACGGTGCTGAAATACTCCTCACGCCAGCCGCCTTGGGGACTGACGGTGCCATCGAGGCGGTGTACAAGATGGCACGGGAAGCCCCGGAGCGGTATTTCTGCACGGACCAGTTCAATAATCCCGACAACCCCATGGCTCACTATTCCGGAACCGCTCCGGAAATATGGGAACAGACCGGCGGTGCAGTCAACGTCGTTGTGGCAACCATGGGGACCACGGGCACACTCATGGGTCTCACCAGGCGATTTAGGGAATTGAACTCCAGAGTGCGCGTGGTCGGAGTGGAGCCCTTCTTGGGACACAGGCTCCAAGGTCTCAAGAATATGAAGGAGTCATACCGCCCCGGCATCTTTGACAAGCGTATCCCAGACGCCATTGTGAACGTCGGGGACGACGAGGCCCTGGACATGACCCGGAGGTTGGCCAGGGAAGAGGGAATCTTTGCGGGAATGAGTTCCGGCGCCGCCGTGGTGGCAGCCCTTGCCGAGGCGTCCATGCTCGAGGAAGGGGTGGTGGTGGTCATCCTTCCGGACGGGGGGGAGCGCTACCTGAGCACAGGAGTGTTTCAAGCCTCGCGCTGCCGTTGCCGCGGGGGCAAGAGCGCGCTCCGTTTCACGAATACCTTGGCGAGACGCAAAGAGGTCTTTGAACCCATCGCCGCGGGCAAGGCGGGCATATACTCTTGCGGCCCGACGGTGTACGAGTTTGCCCATCTGGGTCTGTGCCGACGGGTAGTGGTGGCCGATCTGCTTCGCCGCACCCTGGAGTCGAAAGGCTACGAGGTCACCCACGTGATGAACATCACGGACCTCGACGACAAGACCATCAGGGCCGCCATGGTGCAGGAGAAGGCACTTCCGGAGCTGACAGACTTTTACTCTCAGGCCTTCCTCGACGACGTTGCGGCCCTCAATGTGACCCCCGCCACCCATTATCCCAGGGCGAGCGCCCATGTGGCCGAGATGATGGAGGTGGCCCGGCGTCTTCTGGAGGCTGGTTACGCCTATGTGAAACACGGGTCGGTGTACTTTGATATTTCGAAGCTCGCGTCCTACGGCCGGCTCTCCAAAGTGGATCTGTCGAAGATCCACGTCGGGCGGACGGTGGACCTTGATGATTACGAAAAGGACAGCCCGGTGGATTTCACCCTGTTCAAACGGGTCACCCTGGACGAACTCAAGAGGGGGATCGGGTTCGAGACCCCATGGGGACAGGCGCGCCCGGGCTGGCATATAGAATGTGTCGCCATGGCCATGAAATATCTGGGCGATTATTTCGATATACACACAAGCGGCAGCGATCTTGTATTTCCCCATCACGAAAACGAAATCGCCATGGCGACGGCCCTGACCCGAAGGCCGCTGGCCAAAATGTGGATACACAGCGCCCTCGTGTTTGTGGACAGCAAAAAGATGTCCCGGTCCGCCGGGAATGTGGTGACCCTCCGGGACCTGTTGGTCCGGGGTTTTACCGGGAGACAGGCGCGTTTTTTTCTCGTCAGAACCAATTACAGAAAGCCCCTCACATTCTCCTACCGCCATCTCGAGGAGGCGACCCGTGCGCTGCAGCGCCTTGACGGATCCTTGTCCGAGATGCAGGCAATGGCTGCGGAGACAGGAGACGGTGCCGGAGAACCATCCGAAGAAATCCGTTGCGCTGTCGAAAACCGCGTGGGGAACTTCCTGGAGGCCATGTACGACGATCTCAATGTCTCCCAGGCCCTCGGGGCCCTGTACGGACTCATCCGAGACGGCTACACGCTCATGTCTACCCGGTCTCGTCCAGGATTGGACGCAAACCATGTCCTGGAAGGGTTAGCGAGGATGGACAGGATCCTCGGAGTCCTTGACGTGGCGTCCCGCGGCCCGGGCCTAGCCGGAGAAATACGCGATCTCATCGGCCAGAGGGACAGGGCAAGGGCGGAACGTGATTGGGAAATGGCTGACAGATTGCGCCTCAAGATACTGGATCTCGGTGTAGAGGTCATTGACACCCCAAACGGCGTGCGCTGGCGATGGATCAAAAAAAACTGATGCCCGCCCTGCCGCGAGCCCAGCCGGATCGTATCGCCTGCCCTGCTACCCCGACCGCCGGGGCCTTTCTGCTGAGGGGACGCCGGGGACTCAGAACGCAACTTGAGACCTCACTGCGAGTGGTCAACTCGTGGACCCGGCTGTCATGAGACCGTTTCCGACGGATGCACCCCAGCAAGCCTCTGCCGGGGGAAAACACCAGGCGGTCGCCCCTCTCGCAGTCAAACGCCCGGGACGGGCGCATCCCATCCGACCTTGAACCAGAGTCCCCGAACATATTCCGAAGAAACAGGCCCAGGCATCGCCAGGGCGGCCGGAACAGTGAGTCTCGCCGTATTTTTCTCGCGCATTCTCGGTCTCGTGCGAGAACAAATCATGGCGGCTCTCTTCGGCGCCAGCACCGCCATGGACGCCTTCATCGTGGCTTTCCGAATCCCCAATCTCCTGAGGGACCTCTTTGCAGAGGGTGCGCTCAGTGCCGCTTTCGTGACCGTATTTTCCAGCTACGATCAGACGCGCTCTCCACAGGAGACATGGCGTCTCGTGAACAACATTCTCGCGGCCATCACGGTGATCGTTTCGTTGATTGTCATCCTGGGGATGGTTTTTTCCCGAGACTTAGTGCAGGCCATGGCCCCCAACTTCGTTGAGATTCCCGGGAAACTCGCCCTCACCCGGGAGCTGACCATCATCATGTTTCCCTTTCTTCTCACGGTGTCGATCTCCGCGCTGCTCATGGGGATTCTCAACACGCGGGGTTTTTTTTTCGTGCCAGCCATGGCTTCCACCTGCTTCAACCTGACATCAATACTGATCGGAGGCGGCCTCGCACTCGTGTTCCCCGTGTGGGGGCAGCCCGCCATCGTCGGGATGGCGGCAGGCACTTTGCTGGGAGGGCTTGCCCAACTGGGGGTGCAGTGGCCCTTGCTCCGGCGTCAAGGATTCCGATTACGACCCTGCCTTGATCTGTCGGATCCAGGCCTACGCCGCATAGGCCGTCTTGTAGTGCCGGCCATCGTGGGTCTTTCCGCCACCCAGATCAACATCTTTATCAACACGAATTTCGCATCACGCTGCGCAGAGGGCAGCGTGGCCTGGCTGAACTACGCCTTCAGGCTCCTTCAATTTCCCATCGGCCTCTTCGGTGTGGCCCTTTCCGTGGCCACACTGCCGGTCATCGCCCGACAGGCAGCAGCGAAAAACAGCAGAGCAATGGGCGACACCCTGGTATCATCCCTCACCCTGGCCCTTGCCATGACGGTGCCCGCAGCTGTTGGACTCTGGGTCCTCGCTGGGCCCGTCGTCAGACTTATTTTTGAGCACGGCCGGTTCACCCCGTGGGATACTGTCATGACTGCCGAGGCGGTCAAATTCTACGCTGTAGGCCTTTTTGCCTACGGAGCAGTAAAGATTACCGTGCCGGTATTCTATGCGCTGAATGACACCAGGTGGCCGGTAGCGGGAAGTTTTCTCGCGGTCGGCGCCAACGTCTGCCTCATTGTGCTGACTATGGACATCCTGCAACACAGGGCGATTGCACTGTCGACATCGGTTTCGATGATAATGAATTTCCTGTTGCTTGCCGCCGTCCTCTACAGAAAGTTGCACGGATATCCCGTGGCCAGGCTCCTCGTATCGAGCGCGAAAATCCTTCTTGCCGCAGGTATCATGGGCTGGACAGTGGCCAGATTCGGCCCCGGGTTCCCCGAGGGACTTTCTATGAAGGAGGATGCCTTGAGGGTCCTGGTCTCGATCGGGCTGGGCGCGGTCGTCTACGCCTCGGCCGTCTCCGTCATGGGCGTGTATGAACTCCGGCAGATCGCCTCCAGGGGATGGCGTCGCATCCGTTCCCTGCGACGGCCCCCGTCGGTGTGACATGCACCGGGGCGCGAGAATCTCCCCCGGCCTACAACTCCGGACTCATCCCGTCGGCTCGGCCCCTTTCTTTTTGAAACGGTTTAGGAAAAATGGCTGCTGCCCCTGCTCCGTCCCGGGGCGTCGTCTCTTTTTTCCCTTGGGCCTTCCCGCAGGATTGAGAGACCTGTCCCCTATGACGCACCGGAGTCGCATCCTTCGCTTGTTCTCGCCGTATTTTCCGTAACGTCCGCCCATATGGAAGATGCTCCTTGCTCCGGGGTCGGAAGACCTCTCGCCGGGCACGCAGAATATTTCGAAAAACCGTGCCCTGCAATCTCCGCAGTCCGCCGCCTGCCTCTCTGCCCCGGTCCGGCAAATTTTCTAACGGCTGTTGGGCACGAACAGCACAGGCACTGGGGCGTGCCGCGCCACGGCGTTGGCTGTGTTTCCCATGAAGACTTCCGGGATGAAACCGCGGCCCTGGGCTCCCATGACGATCATGCCATAGTCCCGGCTGCGGGCCATGGCGAGAAGTCGATGCGCAGGTACACCGTAAGCGAGCTCCACACGACATTCTCCTGCACCGTTCAGCATCAGGTGCTGCTTCAGTCTTTCCATACGCTCACGGTCCACGCGGTCGAACTCGGGCAGTCGATCCCGGAGATACGGATCGATTCGGGTCTGATCGTGCACATGATACAGCGTCACCTCGCTGCCACTTCCCCCCGCCAGGGCTTCGAGATAAAGGAAGGCCTTCTCCGAAGTTTCGGAAAAATCAGTAGGGAAAAGGATGCGCTGGAGACAGTTCCTGTCCGCCCCCCCAGGCGTGGAATCGTTCTGTGGCAGCCGGAGCAGCAGCGTGGGAAGCACGGTCTCATGAAGTATGCTGTAAGCGGTGCAACCGATGAGGGCCCCGCGGCGCGAGCCGCTCCGTCTCGAACCCACGGCGATCAACGACACGCCGTGTTTTTCCGCGATCTCGATCAAGGCCCGGCCCGGTTCACCGACCACCAGTTCCGTCCTCACCGCGACGTGCTGCTGGCGAAAATGAGAAGCCTGCCTTTCCAGATCTTTCCGTGCCTGCTCCATTACGGCTGCTGGGATTTCGGAAAAAACCGAGGGGGGAATGGCATGGGAAAGGACTACCTCCTCGACTCCCAGCGCATGCATGTCGGGAAAGCATCTGAACGCCATCGAGCACACCGGGCTCAAATCCGTTGCGAGCATGATCTTCTGAAAAAGCCTCATTTCTGCCTCGATAACCGGGATTATTTCAATTTCGTGCGGGGCCGTGATATTCGCGGACCGGGCCCTTGCCGACCGAATCGCTGTGCTGCAATAACCCGGGGCCTCACAAGATATCCAACCAACGCCAGGGGCTAACCCTGTCCACACGTAAAATATATCAACTGAGAGAGGATAGATAAAGGATGTAAAACGCGCACGCCCGCCGCTACGTTCTGAGGCCCGCGAAATCTGAGAGAGCGGCGGATCCTAGCAAGGATCTTGCTCGCCCTTTAGGCTCTGCTGGCCGAGATAGGCGGCGATGACCTTCGAGTCTTTTTGCACCCGGTCCGGGACATCGTCCGCGAGGAGTCGTCCGTAGTTCAGCACCAAGACCCGCTGCGACACCTCCATGACAAGACCCATGTTGTGTTCCACCAAAAGAATGGTGACGCCAGCCAGGGCAAGACGTCTGATCAAACCGCACATCTCCACGGTTTCCGTGTCGTTCAGCCCGGCGGCCGGTTCATCCATGAGCAGGAGACGGGGCCTCGCGGCCACGGCCCTTGCGATTTCAAGGCGTTTGAGCGCCCCGTATGGCAGGGCAGCCGCCTCGCTCCCGGCCAAATGCTCGATCTGGCAGTGCCTCAGGAAATGCAGGGCCTGTTTTCTGACTTCTCGTTCCTCCTTGACCACATTCGGCAGCCGGAGGGCCGCACCCAAAATTCCGCTCCTCGTCCGGAGGTGGCAGCCGACCATGACGTTTTCGATGACTGACATGTTCATGAACACCTGGAGATTTTGGAAGGTCCGGGTGATCCCCAGGCGGGCGATTTTGTGAGGTCTGAGTCCGGCGAGTTCTTTTCCGGAAAACAGGATGGAGCCCCTATCCGGCTGGTAAATTCCAGTGAGCATGTTGAAAAGCGTGGTCTTCCCCGCGCCGTTGGGACCGATAACGGCACAAATCATCCCCTCTTGAAGGGAGAAGCTCAGACTGGAAACGGCCTTCACGCCGCCGAAGGTCTTTTCCAGATTCGATACTTCGAGAAAAGACATTTCAGCCCTTCAGCATCGCTCTGGAAACTGAGAGCGACAAAAGGCGACGAAGTTTTATGTGTACCGTCACGAAAAGGCCTTCGGGCAAAAAAATCATTATGCTCATGAGGATGCCCCCGTAAATCAGGACCTCGAAATCTTCGAACACCAGGAGGAACTCCGGCAGGAAGCTCAAGGTAGCGGCGCCGAAGACAGCACCGAAGGTGGAAGCAAGACCTCCAAGCACCACCATAGTGACCAGCTCCACGGAAAAGAAAAAATTGAAAGAATCAGGGCTCACGAAACCCTGTTGATGGGCGAAGAAACTCCCGGCTAAGGAGGCTGCTGCAGCCGAGTAGACGAAGATCTGAGACTTTGCCCGTGCGGTGTTGATCCCCATGGCCTCGGCAGCCACCTCGCTGCCGTGAACCGCCTTAAGCGCCCTTCCGGTGCGGGACTCTGTGATGTTGAGGGAAAGCATGACGAAGAAAAGCATGAGGGTAGCGGCGACGCAGTACCAGCGAAGGTCGGTGTCCACGCGCAAACCGAAGACCGAGAGAACCGGGACACCGGAGAGACCGTCAGGTCCTCCGGTGAGCCAGTCCGTCTGCACCAGAACTATGTGCACGATGATGCCGAACCCGAGGGTGGCCATGGCAAGGTAGTGGCCTCGGAGTTTGAGAATAGGTCTCGCGATCAGGGCGGCGACCACGGCCACGAAGAGGACGCCGGCTCCCATGGCAAGCCACGGATTCCATCCGTACCGGACCGTCAGGAGGGCAGAAGCGTACGCACCCATTCCGAAAAATGCCGCATGGCCCAGGGAAATCTGCCCTGCATACCCCATGAAGAGGTTGAGGGCCACCGCGAGGATCACGTTAAAGCACGCTGCCACCCCGACCACAGTCACGAAATAGCTCTCGGGAAAGACGGCGGGGAGCGCTGCGACCACAGCGGCAAACAGAGAAAACCCAGCGAGCCGCATCACACCCGCTCCACCTTGGGTTTACCGAAAAGGCCGTGGGGCCTGAGAAAGAGCACCAGCAGGATGATGACAAAGGCCATTGCATCCTTATAACTGGACGAAATGAAGCCGGCGCCCACCGCTTCCAGCACCCCGAGGAGAAGCCCTCCGGCCACAGCTCCCATCGGGCTGCCCATCCCTCCGAGGATCGAGGCAGAAAAGCCTTTGAGACCGAGCATCACCCCGGAATCGTATGACATGAAGGTGATGGGGGCCACCAGGATGCCCGCTACCGCCCCGAGCCCTGCCGAGAGGCCGTAAGATACAAGCAGCATCCGGAGCACGTTGATGCCCACCAGCGAGGCCGCCCTCTTGTTGTATGCACAGGCCAGAATAGCCTTGCCGAGCATGGTATGTTCGAAAAAATGACGCACAAGTAGGACCGAAACCGCCGTTCCTCCCATTACCCAGAGGTTTTGTGGCAGAAATGTGGCACTGCCCAGGAAGATCGGTTCCTCACCGGAAAAATGGGGCAGTCCGTGGATGTCCTTGCCCCAGAGAAGCTGGGCGCCACCCCGGAGAAAAATCGAGGCGCCGATGGTGATGATGATAGTGGTGACCACCGAGGCGGCCCGGGCAGGTTGAATGGCGAACTTTTCGAGAACGAGGCCAACACAGACTGTGATGCCCACAGCCACGACCGCCCCGGGAATGAGCGGGAAACCATGGGCCAGAAGGAATATGGTGCTCATCGCCCCGATCATGACGAATTCGCCCTGGGCAAAGTTCACCACGTCCGAGGCGTTGTATATGATGGTAAAACCGAGGGCTATGAGGGCATAAATGGAGCCGACCGTGATGCCGGTAATGAAGAATTGAAGTATCTGATCCGCCATATTTCAGGGAAGGCACAACAAAACCGCCCCCCTTGGGGCAAGAGGCCCCAGAAGGGGGCAAGAAGAGGGCTGCCGGAGCGCTGTTTCTCGCGGCTGTCAATCAATCACGGCCCAGGTGCCGTTTTTCACCTCGAGCATCTTGAAGGCGCTGAGATCCAATCCCATGTGGTCCTCGGGGGTCATATTGAATATTCCACCGGTCCCAACGAAACCCTTGGTCTTCTCGATCTCGTCCCGGATCTTTTCCTTGTCCAGCGACTGCGCCCGCCCGATGGCCTCGACCGCGATGAACAGGCCGTCGTAGGCGTGACCTCCGAAGGTGGAGACCGGTCCGTGTTTGGCTTCGTATTTGGTCTTGTACTCAATCAGCACGGCTTTCTGGGGATCCGTCTCAGGCAGGATTTCCGCCACGAGGAGGGCGGCGGCGGGCAACCGGACCCCCTCGGCCGCCTCTCCGGCCAGCTCGATGAAAGACTTTGAGGCCACCCCGTGGGATTGATACAGGGGAAGTTCGATTCCAAGCTGTCTCACATTCTTCGTGACGATGGCCGGCCCCTTGCCGAAACCGAAATTCAGGATCGCCTGGGCGTCCGTTCCCCGAATCTTGGTGAGCTGTGTGGTCATGTCGGTATCGGCATTGTCGTAAGATTCGTCCGCCACGATGGCGATGCCGTATTCCGGTGCCAGGGCGAGGCACTGGGTCCTTCCGGAGATATCGAACCCCCCATTGCCGCAGATGAGGGCGATCCGCGTGATATCCCTTTTTTTCATGTCTTCAAAGATCTTTGCCGCAGCCATCCTGTCCGTATGAGGGGTCTTGAAGACCCATCTCTTCACAGGTTCGATGATCTGGACCGAACCGGCCAGAGAAATAAAAGGGATCTTTTCACTCTCCACGATGTCGATCACGGCAAGGGATTCGCCGGAGGTGGTGCCCCCGACTATAACGTCGACCTGATCCTTCTTGACGAGCCGTTTCACGAAGTCGGTAGCTTCCTTGGCCTTGCCGCCCGTGTCGTAATGGAAAAGTTCCACCTGCCGGCCGTCGACCCCGCCTTTCTCATTGATTTCTTCCACATACATCTGAAGGGTTTTCAACTCCGGGTCTCCCAGAAAGGACGCGGGCCCCGTGACTGCCAGAAACGAGCCGATCTTGACGGGCTCCCGGTTTTCGGCAAAGCAGTTACAGGCGGCGCCCGTAAAAAACAGAATCGAGGCCAATACGCTCAACCATTGCTTCATCTTCATCCTCCCTGTGCCTCCTCAGCACTGATTTTTCGGCATCGTACGGAGATTTGGGGACCGTGTCAATAAGAAGGGGGCGCATCGGACTGCATCCCTCACCTTTCTTCTGCTGGAAACAAGGAGCGCTCTGTGCAATAATGGCGCAACACAAAGATCCTGCGCTGGAATCATGTTACGGATACGGAATCTTCATACCCGATACGGGCCAATACCCGTCCTCAAGAACGTGTCTCTTCACGTGGATCACGGCGAGATCGTCTGCCTGATAGGCGCAAACGGCGCGGGTAAGACCACGCTGCTCCTGACCATATCGGGGATCATACCGGCTGCCGCGGGGACGATTTCGCTTGAAGGCGCGGAAATCCAGAGCGCTCCCCCGGCGCGGATAGTGCGCCTCGGAGTAAGCCAGGTTCCGGAGGGAAGACAGGTCTTCGCTCCCTTGACGGTGGAGGAAAACCTGAGGCTCGGCGCCTACCATCGATACAAAAAGACGAGGCGGGCTGGCATCGAAGGAGATCTGGACGAGGTCTACTCCCTCTTCCCCCGTTTGAAGGAGCGGCGGAGCCAGCTTGCTGGTACCCTCAGCGGGGGTGAACAGCAAATGCTGGCCATAGGCAGGGCATTCATGGCGAGGCCCAAAATGCTCCTACTCGATGAGCCGTCGCTGGGCCTCGCTCCACGGCTGGTGGACAGCATCTTCGAGACCATAGTCACGCTCAATTCCAAGAAGCTCACGATACTGGTTGTGGAACAGAACGCCAGAAGGGCACTTGAGATTGCGCACCGGGGCTATGTGCTCGAGACCGGAAGGGTCATTCTTCAAGGGAGGGCCTCGGAGCTGCGCGAGGACAGCGAGGTCAAGAGGGCCTATCTCGGTCGTGATTATTCGACGGTGGCGGAACGTTCCCTTTGAGGAACGACTTTGGAGTGACCACGGTTTGAGGGGATCGAAGATGAACCAGAGCGAACACCTGTCGCCGGACGCTTGGCGGCAGTGGCACACGGAGCTCCTCCAAAGCACGGTGAACCGTGTGTACAACAGGGTGCTCTTCTACAGGCAGACCATGGACACGATGGGTATCTCGCCGGCGGACATCCGCACCGTCGAGGACCTTGAAAGGCTCCCCTTCACCACCAGGAAGGACCTTGCCGACAATTATCCCTACGATATTTTCGCCGTGCCCTTGCGCGACATAATTCGCATCCACACGTTGAGAAGCGCTCACACAACACCCCTGGTCATGGGATACACGAAACAGGACCTGGAACACCGTCAGGGACTCACCGCCCGCTTTCTCGATGCCTGCGGGGTGTCGCCCGACGATATCGTCCAGATCTGCCTTGACCGGGGCATGGCTGTGTGGGGACAGGAACTGAAGGAGGGCGCGGAGACCCTTGGGGCGCTGGTGATTCCGCCCGATCCTCTGAGCACGTCGGCCCGCTTGAGGGTTCTCGTCGATTTCAAGACCACGGTCCTGATCACCACACCGTCTTACGGCCGATATCTGCTGGATGAACTCCGGCGGGGCAGAATATCCCCGGCCAGTCTCTCCCTCCGCCGTGGGGTCTTCATCGGAGAGACCCTCTCCGATGCCGTTCGGGGCGAGCTGGAAGAAGGTTTCGGTCTCCAGGCATTCTCCGGATACGGAATACTCGAGGCAGTGGGACCTGGGATGGCCTACGAATGCCGCCAACGTTGCGGCCTGCACCTGGCGATGGACCATTTCATCCCTGAAATCGTGGATCCCAACACGGGTCAGGGACTGCCCCACGGACAACCTGGCGAACTCGTCATCACCACCGTGACCACCAGGGCAAATCCTCTGCTCAGATTTCGGACAGGAGACCTGACGCGCATTCTTCCTGATCCGTGTCCCTGCGGCCGGACCACGTGGCGGATCGCCCCTGTGGAAGACCGGTGTGACGACCTCGTCTCTGTCCGTGGAGTCAAGATGGATCCGGTACAGATCGACTCCTTCATCGCCGCGCACACAGGTGGCAGCGCCCTTCCCTTCGTCGTAATCCTGCGGCCGTGGAAGGCCCTCAGGCGGGTGGAACTCTGGGTAGCCATGAGGGAGGACCTGTTTCAAGGGAGCTTGCCGGAATTGCACGACTGGATCAGGAGATTGGAAAGCTCCTTCGAGGAGGAAATAGGACTGGCCTGCCGGGTGTGTCCTGTAGAATTCAGAACTTTGGAACCCATGCTGTCCCGCGGAAGGAAAATCATCACCACGGAAATGGAATAGGCTTCGCCACCTGGACTGGGCAAAAACCAGGCCGGTCTACCCCTTGGTGTCCCTGGGTATTGCCATCATCCGTTCCACCGCCTTCCTCGCACGGGTGCGGACCGGTTCCGGCACGGTGATCACCGATTCTTCCCGCTCGAGGGCCTGCAAGACGTCTCCGAGTCGAGTCCGCTTCATGTCGCGACAAACCATGTCCGGCGATGCAGGGAAAAACCGTTTGCCCGGGTTTTGTTTCGTAAGGGGGTAGAGGAGCCCCACTTCTGTGGCGACAATGAACTCCACGGCGTCCGACTTGGCAACGTACGCAAGCATTCCGGTGGTGCTTCTGACACAGTCCGTGAGTTCCAGCACCTCGGGAGGACATTCCGGATGGGCAATAAGCACGGCCCCGGGATGATCAGCCATGGCCTTCTTGACTGCTTCCACGGTCAGATCATTGTGTATGGGGCAATACCCGGACCAAGAGTGAACCTTCTGCCAGGTGTGGCGCTGGACCCAGTGCGCCAGATTGCGGTCGGGGGTCATGAGGATCTCCGGGGCCCCCACCGCTCTGGCCACCTCGACCGCGTTTGCAGAAGTGCAGCAGACGTCGCTCTCAGCCTTCACCTCCGCTGTGGAATTGACGTAGGTGATCACCGGCACGCCAGGCAGTCTGGACTTCATCGCCCGGAGATCCTCCGCGCTCAACATATCCGCCATGGCGCACCCGGCCACGTCTACGGGCAGGAGGATTCTTTTCGCCGGGCATATGACAGCGGCGGTCTCGGCCATGAAACGGACACCGCAAAAGACAACGATGTCAGCTCCGGTTCTGGATGCCTCTATGCTCAATGCCAGGGAATCCCCCGTGAGGTCGGCGACGTCTTGGACCTCCGGCCGCTGATAATTGTGGGCCAGTATCAGGGCGTTCTTTTCCCTCGCCACCCTTCGGATCTCTGCAGCCACAACGGTATCCGGCACTCAGGCCTCCTGTTCCTCGACTCGTCAAAATCCTTCGGATCGGTACACCGCGACCCCCCCCGGGGGGGTGAACCGGAACAGCTCCGAGCCAATCCCGGAGTTTACCCGGATAGTGTCAAAATGGAGACGCACGATGCCGCCGAGCTGATCCTCGAGGAGCATCCTCCGGACCATATGGGTTTCAGGGTCAATGGTGATCCAGAGTGCCTTCAACTGGGGAACGGGCTCTTTCGGGAGCAAAAGAAGGGTCCACTGCCGGTCCGGCCAGTCTTCGGAGGCAGCCTCAATTTCGAAATAGCGCTCGATCTCTCCCTCTCCGAAAAAGAAGGCTCTGCTCACCTCGGTGGAGAAAAACTGCTCCCGGGGCAGCACCATCACCTGTTCCGCCTCCGGCTCGTAGACATGGACTTCCTGCCCCGAGGTGACGATGAGTTGCTCCTCAGGGGTGGTGTACTCCCAGCGCATGAGCTCCGGTCGCTTGAAATAGACCCTGCCCGTTGCCACTAGGCCCTCGGTGGCGCCCGCAGGGAACGTTTCCTGCCGGAAGTCGGCGGTGATGTCCCGTGTGTCCCTATAACGTTCCTCAAGGAAGCAGACGAGCCGTTCCACGCCAGGATCCCCGTCCTCCCCGGATGCCCGGCAGGGCAGACAAAACATGAACAGCGCCAAAAAAATGCAAAATAAGGCTATGTTACGCATAAAACTTAGACCAAATCCGGGTTTGTTCCGCCCTGGAGATACCCGCCGCCACCGGTGCACTATAGGCAGTATCCCTGGAAATGCAACATCCCTGCCTGAAGAGGCTCAAGCCTTCCATTGCACTGAGGATTTCCAGGTGGTATTGATTGCGATGTCATGATCGCGTTCGATCTGTGTTGCCATCAAAATCACACCTTTGAGGTGTGGTTTCAGGACGGAAAGTCCTACGAACTGCAACATGCACAAGGCCTGTTGGAGTGCCCGGTATGCGGGAGTACCGTGGTCCGAAAGGTGCTTCCCGCCGTGGCCATTCACACCGGATCGAGACCGGAGGAAGGCGAGACGTCCGTGGCCGTCCTCCACGAGATCATGCTCCGGGTGTACAGGGCCGTGGAAAAGGACACCGAAGACGTCGGCACTGACTTTGCCAAAGAGGCGCTGAAGATGCATTTCCGGGTGACAGAACCGAGAAACATCCGGGGCGTCGCCACCGCCGAAGAAGAAAAGACCCTCAGGGACGAGGGGGTCCGATTCATGAAGATTCCGGTTCCGGCCAGGAATTCCACAGGGGAGAACTGAGGTGGACAGGGTCTATGCACTGCAGGTGCCGCTTCGGATCCAGCCGGGTCTCGTTTTCATGGCGTATCAGGTGCGGCCCCCCTCGGGCACTGTAGTGGACTCATCGGAACAATCCGGTGGAGCGGTAGCCCTCGTCTGCGGGCAAGGCCACTTTCCACGACCCGTGGAGGAGGGGGTAATCGGTCTCCGTGCCGGGGGGGAAAAGCTGATCCCCATAGCCCCCGTCACGCTTCCGGCGACTATTATTCGAGAAAGGTCAGCCGCGTCGTCATGGAGAGGGTGAGCGAGGAGATGGCTGTGGGCAAGGTGGTGAAGAGGCCCCCGGCGATTGCGGGTTGCGGCTTCCCGCTGTTGTAAAGGCTGACTGAAAGGGGGCCGCGTTGTTGGACTTCAACCATCCGCTGGCCGGAAAGACTCTGCACTTCGACATCTTAATCAAGGAGGTCAGCCAGAGTCCGCACTGCGCGCCCGGGGTATCGGAGACAGAGACGCGCGTCGAAGCCGAAGCACGGTGACCACGCATACCAGCCGAAACGGTCCCTTTTCTCCCCAATTATCATGCGAAGAAACGCAGATCTATACGAGGAGTTGCCGCCAATGATCCATGCCCTAGAACAGGCCGGACTCTCTGACATTTACGAAAAGGTCCGGAACAATGTGCGCCTGGACGCGGAGGACGCTCGACGTCTCTACGCGACGCCGGACCTGACCGCCGTCGGGTTCCTCGCCAACCTGGCGAGAGAGCGGATGAACGGAAATCGGGCTTACTATATTTACAACCAGCACATCAATTACTCCAATGTCTGCGTCAACCTTTGCAAGTTCTGCGCCTTCGGGAAAAAAAAAGGCGATCCCGCCGCGTATGAGATGTCCGTAGAGGAGATTCGCTCGAAGATCCGGGCACGGCTGGACGAACCGATCCGGGAGGTGCACATCGTCGGCGGCCTCCATCCCGATCTCCCGTTCTCATACTATCTTGACGTACTCCGGGCGGTCCGGGCCGAACGGGCGGATGTCCACATCCAGGCCTTCACCTGCGTGGAGATAGCCCATCTGGCCGGTATCGCCGGGGCATCGGTGGAAAAAACCATCGAGGATCTGAAGGAGGCAGGGCTGGGCTCCATTCCCGGCGGAGGCGCGGAGGTCTTCAGCCCAAGGGTCAGGGAACGGCTCTGTCCCAAAAAGCTGTCCGGGCGGGACTGGCTCGAAGTCGCCAAAAAAGCCCACCGTGCAGGCCTCAAGACAAACGCCACCATGCTCTACGGCCATATTGAGACTGTTGATGAGCGCATCGAGCACCTGCTTGCCCTCCGGGATTCCCAAGACGAGACCGGGGGCTTTCTCTGCTTCATACCCCTCGCCTTCCACCCCAAGAACACCGCCCTCTCAGACATGGCCCAGACCGGGGGAGTGGACGACCTCAAGAACATGGCGATTTCCCGTCTCATTTTGGACAACATCCCGCACATCAAGGCCTACTGGGTGATGCTCGGCCCCAAGGTGGCGCAGATCGCCCTGGCCTTCGGCGCCGACGACCTGGACGGTACGGTTCTCGAGGAAAAGATCACCCATATGGCAGGGGCGGAAACGGCCCAGGCGATGAGCCGGCGTGAGATCGAACACCTAATCCGCGCCGCCGGGCGGGAACCGCAGGAACGGGATACCCTCTACCGGGCCGTCTCCGCCCAGTAGCTCAATGATATCAAGAATTGTAACAAGGATCCGGGAAGGCGTCCGCCTGACAGAAGAGGATTCCCTGCTGCTTTACCAGAAGGGGGATCTCTGCCTTCTCGGGCACGTAGCCGACGAGGTGCGCCGCAGGCTCCATCCCTCCCCGATCGTCACCTATGTCATCGACAGGAATATCAATTATACCAACGTGTGTGTGTCCGGATGCAGGTTCTGCGCGTACTATCGAAGCCCCGGACACGGCGAGGGTTACGTGCTGTCGAGGACGGAACTCGGCCAGAAGATACGGGAAACGCAGGCCCTCGGCGGGACCCAGATACTCCTGCAGGGCGGGCTGCATCCCGACCTGCCCCTTTCCTTTTACGAGGGCATGCTTTCCTACGCCCGGCATGATCTGGGCATCCACTGCCATGCCTTTTCGCCTCCGGAAATCGTGCACATGGCCCGGATCTCGGGCCTCCCTGTTCGGGAGGTCCTGGTCAGGCTCATCCGGGCCGGCCTCGGCTCCATCCCTGGCGGCGGAGCGGAGATTCTGGTTGATCGGGTCCGAAAGCTGGTCTCGCCTGGAAAGGCAACCAGTAGCGAGTGGCTTTCGGTCATGGAGACGGCTCACGGACTTGGACTCAGGACCACAGCGACGATGATGTTTGGGCACATCGAGCGCCCGGAGGAACGCATGGAACACCTGTTTCGTCTCCGGGAACTCCAGGACCGTACCGGCGGATTCACCGCCTTCATACCCTGGCCATTCCAGCCGAGGAATACATCCATCGACGTGCCCGGGGCAACGGGACTGGACTACCTCCGGTTGCTTGCGATCTCCAGGGTTGTCCTAGACAATTTCTCTAACATACAGGCGTCCTGGGTCACGCAGGGGCCAAAGGTGGCACAGATTGCCCTTTTCTTCGGAGCAAACGACTTCGGGAGCACCATGATCGAAGAAAACGTCGTCGCCGCTGCGGGCGTGAGCCACAGGCTCTCCGAGGAGGAAATCCGGCGGATCGTCACCCAGGCCGGTTTCGAGCCGAGGCAACGGCTCATGGACTACCGCCTTGTATCTTGAGGGAAATGTGAACCGCGACGACTCGCTCCATCTCCATGTGGCCCGCTGGGTGGTCCCGGTGGCCTCCCCGCCGTTGGAATACGGCGCGGTGGTCACCTTCGGCGGCCGCATCGTTGATGTGGGCCCGGCCCGCGAGCTTCGCTCAAGGTATCACGGCAGCCTTCACGACCACGGCGAACGGATACTCTGTCCGGGACTTATCAACGCCCACAGTCATCTGGAGCTGTCGGTGCTCCGCTTGCGTCTTACCCCGAGCGGTTCTTTCGTGGGATGGATCCGGGCACTGATCGCGGCCAAGGAAGGTGCAGAGGAGGGGGGCGCAGCCGAGGCGGCAAGGAAATCGGTGCACGAGATGGCCGAGAGCGGCATCCTCGCTGTGGGGGATGTTGGAAACAAGACCATGATTCCGACGATCTCTTCCGGAATGGAGCAGGAATGGCCCCTCCGCGGCATATTCTTCCACGAAAAGGTCTGCCCCCTTCCGACGCCCGAAGACCTCGATTTCTCTTCAGCAGACCTCTTTTCACAGGGACCGGCGGAGCAAAATTTCCCCGCGTGCCTGGGGATGCGCTATTCGGTCTCGGCCCACGCGCCTTACTCCGTAGGGCCCGGGTTGCTCCAGGCGATCAAGATCTGGGACCGGACGCACGGCCTTCCCTTTTCTATCCATGTGGCGGAATCCGAGGAGGAGACGGAATTTCTGAGGTGGGGGTCCGGGCCCTTGCGGGATTTTCTTGTCGAGCGAGGTCACGGCCCTCCGAAATTTTCCCCCCGCGCCGCATCGCCTGTCCAGTACCTCGATCAACTTGGGGTCCTGGACAGGGACACCCTGTGCGTGCACTGCGTGCACCTTGACGAAAGGGACGTGGATGCCCTGGTCCGGACCGGTGCCAGCGTGTGCCTGTGCCCCAGGAGCAATATGTTTCTGGGGGTCGGCATACCTCCAGTAGCGGCGTTGCACAGGGCGGGGGTGACGCTGGCGCTCGGCACCGACAGCCTGGCAAGCAACGACAGGCTCTCCGTATTTGCCGAAATGGCGAGCCTCGCGAGACTCGTCCCGGAACTGTCACCCGACGCGGTCCTCAGGGCCGCCACCCTCGGCGGGGCAGTGGCCTTGGGAGCCGGAAGACAACTCGGTTCCCTGGAGCCGGGCAAAACGGCCAGATTTCTCTCTGTGGCCGGGCCGGTCGCATATTCGAAGGAGGTGACGGAATGCCTGGTGCATGCCGGACCCGCCGGGCCCGTCGATCTCTGCTGGATCGATGACGGCGATTGAAAAATATGATCGGTGCGGAACAAACGGACATGACGGACGGAGTGGTGGGATTTGTCAACTTTATCAATACCGCCCCTATTTACGTTCCCTGGCAGGAGATGGGCCCACTTCGTGGTTGGACCGTCAGGGAGGGGCCCCCTACCCTTCTGAACCGCTGGCTTGAGGAAGGCCTTCTGGATGTCGGCCTGGTATCAAGTTTCGCATACGGAATGAGGGCTGGGGATTATTATATCTTTCCGGATCTGGGCATCAGCGCCACCGGACCTGTTGGGAGCGTCACGCTTTTCAGCAGGAGTTCGACGGCCGAACTTGATGGAGAAACCGTGCTCCTCACTACCCAGTCCGCCACGTCGGTAAACCTTCTTCGCATCATCCTGGAAAAATTCTGGGGGGTGAAACCGAATTACAGGACAGGGAAATTTGAGGAGACAGGCGACGGCGTCCAGGACCCGAAGGCCTACCTGGCCATTGGCGATGAGGCCCTGAGACTTCGGGCCGTCCGGACCGACCTGCTGCAGATCGACCTTGCCGAGGTCTGGCTGGAGCAGACCGGATACCCTTTCGTCTTTGCGGTCTGGGCAATCCGCAGAGGGAGTTGGGAACGCGATCCTCAAGGCATCCACCGCCTGCACGAGAGACTCCTGCGCTGTTACAGGCGGGGGAAAGACGAACTGGAGCGGATCAGCCGTCTGGCGGCACCGAGGGTCCCACTCACGCCCAGCGAGTGTCTTGCATACCTTCAGGGCATTGAGCTCAATCTTTCCATGGAGAAACAGCAGGGCCTGCTCCACTTTTTTGACCTCCTGCACAGGCATGGCGTGCTCCCTGCGGTCCCCGAACTGGCGATGGTGCCCTTGGGGGCGGATTCAGGCCTCTCTGCGACGACCGGGCAACCATGAAGCGGACCGGCAGTGAAAAGAGACGGTTTGTCCGGGACAAGTTCGCCTCCGTCACCCGGCGTTACGACCTCCTCAATTCCCTCCTCAGCTGCTACATCGATCATTACTGGCGCTGGGTCACCACGCGCGAACTGGCACGCTGCGTTGAAGGTCCCATACTGGACCTCTGCGCCGGGACCCTCCCTCTCTCGTTCGAGATTGTCAGGCAGCGTCGCCGGCCGGTGGTGGCGGTGGATTTCTGTTATGAAATGCTCCGGTTCGGTACCGAACGGCTGGCCCGCAGCAAAACCCCGAAGCCGGTACTCGCCGTATGCGGCGACGGTGAAGAACTCCCCCTTGCAGGAAATATGTTCCAGGGTGTGACGGTGGCGTTCGGGGTGAGGAACCTGGCCAGCCCCGCCCGGGGCTTCGAGGAGATGCTGAGGGTTCTCATGCCCGGAGGTAAGCTCGTCGTGCTGGAATTCTCTCGACCCCGGAGTCAGTTCTTCGCCCCGATATACCGCTTCTATCTACACCGGATGCTGCCAGTCCTTGCTGGGGTCGTTTCAGGAGACGCCGAGGCGTACCGTTATCTGGCAGAGTCCATCCAGGGATTCCACGAACCCCCGGCCTTGGCCGCCATCATGCGGGAAGCCGGGTTCAGGGAGGTCACGCACCGACCCCTGACCATGGGTATCGTGACCCTGTATACCGGATTGAAATGAGACGCCGTGGCTTCGGACGAAACACCCGCTCATTCGACATCGACAACGGTGGTGGAGATATTCACCGACGGTGCCTGTTCAGGAAATCCCGGCCCTGGCGGATGGGCTGCGGTGCTGCGCTGGGCAGGCCATGAGAAGACCTTGTCGGGCTGGTCGGGCAGAACCACCAACAACCGCATGGAACTCCTTGCCGCAATCCGGGCACTCCAGGCCCTGAAGAAACCCTGCAGGGTGGTACTCACCACGGATTCCCGCTATCTGTTGCAAGGGGCCACGGAGTGGATGAGGGGATGGAAGCGGCGGGGATGGGTCACCTCGGAAGGCAAGCCCGTGAAGAATGTGGACCTGTGGAAGGCCGTGGGGCGCGAAGATGCACGGCACGAGATCCGCTGGGTCTGGGTGAAGGGCCACGACGAGCACCCGGAAAACGAGAGGGCGGACCGCCTGGCCAGGGAAGCAATCACACTGGGACTCACGGGAAAAATACGCGAAGACGTAGATGGGAGACTTTGATCGGCAGGAGCGCCTTCAAGATATCCCGCAACTCGCCCCGCAGGCGAAAAGCCCCCCGAGGAAGAGCTTCTTCCTGACCCACCGGATGCCGTACCTGAGGAGCGCCTCCTCGTCCCTGGAAAGTTCCTGCACCACCTCTTCCGTTTCCATGTACCGCTCCAGATTGGGGCTGTTGAGAAAGAACTCCCGGAAACCGTCAATATCGTAACAACCCATATAGCAAATTTCGATCTGGTCGGCGTTGAGGCTCGGTCCCCCTGCCTCGGCCTTGGCCTGAAGCAACTCACCGAAAAGGTCGTTCATCTCATCATAGGGCCTGACCCCTTCCCGTTCCCTCCATTCCCTCACGGTCCACGATTTTCCGTCCCGGAACCCCAGACAATCGGGTTCCTTCACCAGGTAATAGAATTCCTCTACGCCCTCCCTGTCCTTGCCCCTGCAGGCGACCCTGGCCAAAGGATAGGTCCGGCACGCGCCGGGCCTGTCCTCGTACACGGTGCAACCACTTTCCTGATCCAGAAAGGGACACTTCTGGTACGGGCCCTCCAACTTGAGGAGCACCACGGGCAGGCCCGAGGTCGGCCCGACGTGCACAGAGGTATGGCGCTGCAGGAACTCTCCTGAGGTTATGCCGAGGCGGTTCTTGAGCCTGAGAATATCGTAGGGCATGAGCACCAGGTTGATGTCGTAACAACACTGTGTAAAACATTTTTTTTCCGGTGTGCAGGAGAAACAGAAGGTATCGTCGGCCTCGAGCCTTTTGGATTTATCAATGCAGCTTTCGGGTCCGTCAGGCATGCGTGTTGCTCCTTTGTATGGTGTTGCCGGTCCGAAATACACCGTAATATACCACCGGCCCGGGCCTTCGGCCATGCCCTCGGGGGTGCTCGGCGCAGATCCGGCTGAGGCGGCACACCTGCCTCCTCCATGCAAGGTTTTCATCCAATCCGAAAATTTGGGCCGAGTCCTTGTCGAAGAAGTCCGCCCCGGGACGGAAACGCGAGACCTCTGTCAGACCAGTTCCCGAAGGACGCGGTTGGCGATCCTTCTCCCTCTGTCTGTTAGCAGGAGGCGGTCACCGTGCTGGGCGAGAAGGCCGGAGGCGAAAAACGTCTCCATTGTTTCGCCGTAATAGCTGAGGGGATGAAATCCCCAGCGCCGGTAGAAATCTGTCATGAGGATCCCCTCGGTGAGGCGCAGCCCCAGGATCATCGATTCACGAAACCGGGCCTCTGGGTCCAGGGTCTCGATGTCTTCCACCGAGCTGCCCGTAGCCAGAACATTTCTTATGTACCGTGCGACGTCTCCGGTGTTCCTGGACCGGCACGGCGGAAGAAAGGAGACGGCAGAACACCCGAGGCCGAGATACGGACCGTTTTCCCAGTAGTTGAGATTGTGCCGGCATCTCCGTCCCGGGAGGGCGAAGTTCGAGATCTCATACTGTTCGTATCCCAGGGCGGAGAGGAATCTCTCCATGAGATCCGTGAGAACGAGCAGCCTTTCCTGCCCGGGAAGCCGGAGCATCCCCTCAGCGGCGGCCCTGCCGAAGGCCGTATTCTCCTCGATCGTGAGCTCGTAACAAGAGATGTGATCAGGCACAAAGGCGGCCAGGGTCTCGAGAGTCCGTTTCCATTCCTGTTTCTCATGACCCGGCCACCCGTATATCAGATCCACCCCCAACACGGGGAAACCCGCGTCCCGAGCCACTCGACAGGCAGCCACGGCATCGGACACCGTGTGATGCCTGCCCAGGACCTTCAGCCCTTTTTCCGAAAGATCCTGAACTCCGACGCTGAGACGGTTCACGCCCGAGGCCCGAAGCTCCCGGGCCATCTCTTGCGCCAGGGTTTCTGGATTTGCCTCAACAGTGATTTCCGGCTGGGCAAGATTCCAGCTGAAGGACGCCAGAGCCGCCTCGATGATGGCCAAGAGAGATCGAACAGGGATCACCGTTGGGGTGCCCCCTCCGATGTAGAGAGTGTCGAAAACAAGGCCCGAGACCTCCGGCAGCCGGGCAAGGCAGGTCATTTCGCGCATCAGCGCACAGATGTATGCCTCTTCAGACCCGCTCCTCCATGGAATGGAGACGAAATCACAGTAAGGGCACTTCCCGGCGCAAAATGGGATGTGTATATACAGGCCCGCCATCATGGCCACACGGGGCAAACTTCCTTGTCCATCCGATCAGGGCACAGGCCCTGGCACAGGTCCAGTTCGTCCGGAAAGTGATCGGAGAGGAATTCCATCAAGAGGTGGCGGATCTCGCTGGCCGTAGATGCTTCCAGCAGATCTCGGATAAGGGCGCGGCAATGCTCCTGACTGCTCTGCCTGATCATACGTTTCACCCGGGGGATAGTCAGGGCGTTCATGCTGAGTTCGTCCAGCTCCATTCCGACCATTATAGGGACGTACATGGGCTCCCCGGCCATTTCGCCGCACATCGCCGCCTCGATCCCGGCCTCATGGGCCGCCTCCACCACGCGACGGACCATCCTGAGGATGCCCGGGTGAAGAGGCTCGTACAGGTGGGCGACGTACTCGTTGACCCGGTCTATGGCCAGGGAGTACTGGATGAGATCGTTGGTCCCTATACTGAAGAAGTCCACCTCCTTGGCCAGTATGTCAGCAATGAAGACAGCCGAGGGGACTTCGATCATGATCCCAAGCTTGAGCTGTTCGTCAAAAGGCCGCCCCTCTTTCCTGAGTTCTTCTTTTGTGCGGTGAAGATGCTCCTTGACCTCGACGATCTCACGTTTTCCCGACACCAGAGGAAAGAGCATTCTAATGGTGCCGTGGGCGCTGGCCCGGAGAATAGCGCGGAGCTGTGTCCGAAACAGGGTAGGTTCTTTCAGGGACAGCCGGATGGCCCGAAGTCCCAGGGCCGGATTGATCTCGTCATCCAGAGAGACGGACGAGACGAATTTGTCCCCCCCGATGTCCAGGGTCCGGATGGTGACCGGATAGGGCGCCATCCGTTCGGCGACCTCCCGGTATGCGGAAAAGAGGATCTCTTCGTTGGGGAGTTCCTTTCTGGCGAGATACAGGAACTCGGTGCGGAAAAGGCCTATGCCTTCGGCACCGTGGGAGATGACAGACGGGATCTCTTCGAGGAGCTCGATGTTGGCCTTTGTCTTGATCCTGAACCCGTCGTGGGTTTCCCCTGGAAGGTGGCTGTTGTGTATGACGTCCAGCCGGTAGCGATGGTAACATGCCCTTTTCTCTCTGTAACGGGCGAGGAGCCCCTCGTCCGGGGCCAGAACGATCTCTCCGCAAAGGCCGTCCACGACGACGGTCTCTCCCGAGAATATGCTTGAGGTGACGTGCTCCAGGCCTACGACGGCTGGGATTTCCAGGGAACGCGCAAGAATGGCCGTGTGGGATGTCCGGCTCCCCATGTCGGTTACGATGGCCAGAATCTTTTCCGGACTCATCTGCACAGTGTCCGCCGGGGAAAGATCGTGGGTCACCAGGACCACCGGTTCCCTGATCTGGCTCAGGTCCACCGACGGGCCGCCGGAAAGGAGTCCGAGAATCCTCTGGACGACATATTCGACATCCCTGATCCGTTCACGGATGTACTGTTCACGGATCTGATTGAAGAGTCCGCGGACGTGGTCCAGCGATTTTTCCAGTGCCCATTCGGCATTGATCGCTTCACCGGCAATGAGCTGCAGGGTCCGATCATAGAGCATACGGTCCTGCAGAATTAACCGGTGCGACCTGAGAATGTCTGTGTGCTCCTTGAGTTCGTCCGGGATCTCCTGCATCAGCCGGGCTATATGTTCCTCCGCCTCAGCCACCGCCTGTCTGAAACGCTCCTGTTCTCCCGCCACCTCGTGGTTCGAGAGGGGCCTGCGAAGAACGTGCACCTTGAACTGGTTCAAAAGGAATGCAGGACCGATGGCCACGCCAGGGGAGGCTCCGATGCCCTTGAGGACCACAGCCGTTGTTTCACGCTCGGACATCATCGCTCATCCATTTCGCCAAAACCGCTGACGACCAGCGCTGTCAGGGCCTGGATCGCCTGCTCCGCATCGGGTCCTTCGGCCATTACTGAAAGGACGCTTCCTTTCGGGCATGCCAGGCTGAGAACTTCCAGTATGCTCTTTCCATCCACCGCCTCACCGTTCTTGATGAGCCATATCCGCGACTTGAATCCGCTGGCCATATAGGCGAATCTGGTCGCCGGCCGGGCATGGAGCCCCAGCCTGTTCTGAATGGTGATTCTGCTTTCACTGCGCATAGAACGGTCGGCACACCCTGAAAGGAGGCGACAGGCGGGCCTTTTAGAACTCGAGCGGACATATCGCGCCCATGTCCGGTACGAGTTCTGCCTAACGCACCCCGAATCCCCAAATTAAAGATCAAAGCCACGGATCGTCAAGCAGGACGCAGAGTCCGCCCCTCCTCACCCTTGACGCACGCCAGCGCCATTCATTATGTTGCACCGTCGAATGTGCCGTGGAGGTTCGGATCCCCGGAACACGGCATACCCCCGGCAGATCAAGTCTGAGACGAAGGGAGAATACCATCCATGGACGTCGGCAACATCAGGAATCTCGCCATCCTCGGCCAGAGCGGTAGCGGCAAGACCTCTCTGGCAGAAGCCATGCTGTATACCGCCAAGGCCATATCCCGCCTGGGGAAGGTCGACGAGGGGACTTCCGCCATGGATTTCGAGCCGGAGGAAATCAAGCGCAAGATTTCAACAAATGCCGCCTTCCACAATCTGGGCTGGAAGAAAACGAAGGTCTATTTCATCGACACACCGGGGGAAGATAACTTCATCGCCGAAGCGCGCATGGGTCTCCGGGGGGCCGACAACGCTCTGTTCGTTTTGGACTCCGTTGATCCGGTGAAACCCCAGGCCGTCAAAATATGGTCCATGATCAGGGAGGCCAGGCTGCCCGCGATCATGTGCGTGAACAAACTGGACCGGGAGCGGGCGAACTTCCATAAGACGATTGAGGCCATCAAGGCAAACCTCGATGTCCGTCTCGTGCCGGTCTGCCTCCCGGTGGGCTTGGAGAGCGGGTTCAAGGCAATAGTGGACCTTGTCCAGATGAAAGCCTTTGAATATCCCGAGGACGGAAGCGGCAAGGCACAGGCGCTGGAAATCCCTTCGGCCTTGCAGGCTGAGGTGGAAAACCTCCGGAACAATCTCGTAGAATATGCAGCTGAATCCGACGACACGCTCCTCGAGAAATTCTTAGAGGGGGGTGAACTCACTTCGGAGGAGATCGTCTCCGGACTTCGCCAGGGCATCGTGAAAGGGAGTTTCGTCCCAGTGTGCTGCAGTTCCGCCCTCAAGAACTGCGGAGCGAATATTCTCCTGGATCTCATGGTCCATTTCCTCCCCTCCCCCGGTGAACGCGGCGCCGTGACCGGCACCGACCCCAAGAACGGCGAGGAGATAAGCAGGAGCCCCTCCCCGGAATCGCCCGTCTCCGGTCTCGTCATCAAAACCCTAACCGACCCGTACGCCGGACGCCTGTCGATTCTCAAGGTCTGCTCAGGTACCGTGAAGCCCGATGGGATCCTTTACAATGCCTCCAGGGAGGTCGATGAGCGTTTCGGACAGATCCTCGTGCTGGAAGGCAAGGCCCAGAAACCGGTTCCCGAGGCGGGACCCGGGGAGATCATCGCCATTGCTAAACTCAAGGAGACCGCCACCGGGGACACCCTCTGCGACCGGAGCCAACCTGTCATTCTGCCTTTCATCGCTCTCCCGAAGCCAGTCCTCACCTACGCGGTAAAACCCAAAAGCCGGGGCGATGAGGAAAAAATCACCCAGGCACTGGCACGGCTGCAGGAGGAGGATCCCACCATTGCGGTGAGCCGCGACTTCGAGACGGGCGAACTCCTGCTCTCCGGCATGGGGCCCATCCACATCGACAACACCGTGGACAAGATGACCAGAAAGTTCGGTGTCAACGTCGACCTCACCCTGCCCAAGATCCCATACCGGGAGACAGTGAAATCGACCAAAAAGGGGGTGGTTTACAGGCACAAGAAGCAGACGGGGGGCGCTGGGCAGTTCGCAGAGGTGCATTTTGACATCTCCACGCTGCCCAGGGGGGAAGGTTTTCAGTTCGAAGAGGCCCTGGTCGGTATGAATGTCCCAAGGAATTTTGTCCCGGCTGTGGAAAAGGGCCTTCATGAGGCACTGAAAACCGGTCCTCTTGCAGGTTTCCCAGTGGTGGACGTCAAGGTCCGTTTTTACGACGGCAAGTCGCATGAGGTCGATTCCTCGGAAATGGCATTCAAGATCGCCGCCATTCAGTGCTTCAAAAAAGGGGTGTTGGAGGCGAAACCCGCCCTGCTCGAACCCATCGTCAAGCTGACGATAACTGTGCCCGATGACGCCGTGGGCGATATCATCGGAGACCTCAACAGCCGGAGAGGCAAGGTGATGGGCATGGAGCCCGGGGAGGGCGGACAAAAGGTCGTGGCCCTCGTCCCCCGGGCCGAGGTGCAACGCTACGTTCTTGACCTCAACGCCATGACCGCAGGCCGAGGCACATTCATCACCGAACCTTCCCATTATGAGGAGGTCCCTCCGAACCTCGCGGAAAAGATCATCGCCCAAGTCCAGGAAGACAGGGCTTAGAGGCGGCGGTGGCCTTTACTTCTGGGGTTTTGACTGTGAGCGATACCGCGTCTCGCTCGGCGCGCCGGGACGAGAGCGGCGCAACTCTCTGCCGTATCCTCGAAGAGGCGGGCTACAGGATCATCCGCCGGGAGATCTGCCCGGACGAACGGACAGCCATAGCCGCTGTCCTCATCCGGTGGGTGGAGAAAGACGCCTTGGATCTCATCGTGACCACAGGAGGCACCGGTGTCTCGCCCCGGGATGTGACGCCTGAAGCGACGGCCTCCGTTCTGGAACGACAGATACCAGGAATCCCCGAGGCCATGCGTTGCGCGGGGCTGGCCAGGACGCCGACCGCCATGCTTTCTCGGAGTGTTGCCGGGGTCCGCCGCATGACCCTGATCGTCAACCTACCAGGCAGTCCCTCCGCTGTGGAGCAGGGCATGGAGGTCGTTCTCCCTGCACTCAGGCATGCCCTGAACAAAATTAAGGGGGATCCCACTCCATGTCATGGCGGGGGGCGGCCATGAAGGTCGGGATCGTCGGTCTTCCCTGCACAGGGAAAACCACTGTGTTCAATGCCCTCACAGACAGCCTTGCCGAGGTCTCGGTTTTTCAGGGGGGGAGGCGCGATCCCAACCTCGCGGTTGTGAAGGTGCCCGACCCGAGGCTGGATTTTCTCGCCGCAATGTACAGGCCTGATAAGGTCACCGCAGCCCAGGTCCAGTATGTGGACGTGGGAGGATCGGTCGGGACCAGAGAAGGATCAGATGCATCCACGGAGGACCTCCTGCGGCTCTTGCGACCCGTAGATGCCCTGGTCCATGTGGTGAGGAATTTCTCGAGAGCCGGTGAACCCCCAATGCCTCAGAGGGATCTGGAAGCATTTGAATCGGAGTTGATCCTGGCGGATCTTATCACTGTCGAACGCCGCCTGGAGCGGCTGGAAAAGGACTCCCAAAAAGGCAAAAAGGGAGACCCGGGCGAATTGGATCTTCTCTCCCGGGCCAAATCGCTTTTGGATAAAGGGCACGCTTTGCGGGCCAGGTCCGAGATCGCTCAGGCATCCCTCCTCAAAGGGTATGCCCTCCTCTCTGCAAAACCCTGTATCGTGGTGCTGAACAGTGGAGATGATGCCGAACTCGGCGCCACAGCCCTCGACCTGCCGGAAGGGGCGGCCTTTGTGGAACTCAAGGGCCAGCTCGAAATGGAGCTCGCCCAGCTTGGCGCCGAAGAAGCCGGGGCATTCAGGGAAGACCTGGGGCTGACCGAGCCGGCTGTCTCTCGTCTTATCCGGGAGTGCTATCAGCTCCTCGGGCTCATCTCCTTTTTCACCGTCGGAGAGGATGAAGTGCGCGCTTGGACGATCCGTAGGGACACTCCGGCCCAGAAGGCCGCCGGGGCGATCCACTCCGATATGGACAAGGGCTTCATCAGGGCGGAGGTGGTGGCGTACGATGATCTGGCTGCGGCTGGCTCGTACGCTGGTGCCCAGAAGGCAGGGAAGGTGCGGCTCGAAGGCAAAGAGTACACGGTGAAGGACGGAGATGTGGTGAACGTCCGTTTCAACCTGTAGCCGTTGTGACGCCGGCCGCCGCGTCCGGTCGCGCACAGCTGGCTGGACGTAACTGATCACAGGGTTCGCACAGCACGAATGCTGCAACTCCCCCGGACTGGAAGCCTTCACAGGGTTCTGCAGATGCGAGACGGCGGGCACGCAGACGTACTCCCTGTACTTTAAGTGCCCGCCAACACAGCAGATGCGGTACCCTGTGAAGGCTTACGGCTGGAAGGTGTGGCCCCGGGTGTCGACGAAGATGGCGGTGGAAGAATGCCGCAACACGCATGGTTTGATGTTCCGGTATGGATGACGGACTTCCGCTAAAAGGCCCTGGGCCAGGGGCTCTTATTGACTACCTCAGGGCCATTTCCCTGTTTCGGGACCAACCGGACGACGTCCTCCGTGCCCTTGCCGGGATCTCCATAGAGCGAAAATATTCCAAGGGAGAGATGATCTTTGCCGAAGGGGATCCTGCCGCAGGATTTTTCGTCGTCATGTCCGGCAGGGTCAAGATCTCAAAATGGTCGCCGGAAGGGAAGGAGCAGATCCTGCATATGTTCGGTCCGGGGGAGCCTTTCGGCGAGGTCGCGGTCTTCGCGGATATAAATTTTCCAGCCTCTGCCGAATCTCTTGAAACGAGCACCGTCCTCTTCCTTCCCACGGACCGATTTCTCTTGCTCATTCGGGATAATCCCGCCCTTGTCTTGAGGATCCTGGCGGTGTTGTCCGCGAGGCTCCAAAAATTCACCCGCATGATCGAAGACCTCTCCCTCAAGGACGTGCCAGGCCGTCTCGCCACATACCTCCTTCTTCTCCGGAAACGGCAGGGCGGCGCTGCCACCGTGACCCTCGATCTCACAAAGGTGCAGCTGGCCAGTCTCCTCGGGACCATACCTGAGACGCTTTCCCGGATCTTCTCGCGGATGTCGGGACGCAAATTGATACGCGTCCACGGTTCCAGGATCGAGATCATCGATCGCAAGGGCCTGGAAGGTCTTGCCCAGGGCAGAATCCCACTGCCCTGATGTCCCTGCGCCCTCGAACACATTCCCCCTTACAGATTCCACACGTTTTCGCCGATGAGAACTGAGGAGACCGGAACCGTGTCGCCGCCGCACCGATCGGTGAAAAACCATGGAAGAAACGAGATTCGACCAGGGAGATGGAGCCCTGTCCATGAAACCCGATTTCCCCCAGTGCATCAACGCCATTGACTGGCTTCCGAGCCCCGGTCCTGCCCTGGCAAGGATGCTGGAGGTCCTGCGGGAGGATCAGGCATGCGCCGCCACCCTTGAGAGAATCATCCGCTGCGACCCGGTGCTGTGTGCACAGGTCCTACGGGTGGCCAACTGTGCCTTTTACGGATGCCGTGGAGAAATCAACACGGTAGCCAGGGCGATTGTGATACTGGGGACGGCGGAAATCCGCAATATCTGTCTCAGTCTCTGCGTGCTCGATCAGTTTCCCCCCGTCGCCATGTCTGCCTCCTTTGACCACGCATGTTTCTGGAGGCATGCCCTGTTGACCGGCCTTATCGCGGAAGACATAGCCCGAAGGACCAGCTGGATGGACCGAGAGGATGCCTACCTCCTCGGCCTGCTCCATGATCTTGGGCGGCTGGTCATGGCCGCGTATCTCGCGGAGGAGTATGAAAGCGCTACCGCCCTCGCGGCGTCCAGGGGGATACCACTTTACGAGGCGGAAAGAGAGCTTGGTCTGACTCACACCGACGTCGGGGCCTGGCTCGGCCTGAGATGGGCCTTTCCAGACCGGATCAGGGTGGCGCTTTCGAAGCATCATGACCCCCCTGGCGCTCCGGAATCGGATCGTGACGCCGTTCTTGTCGGAATGGCGGATTCCCTGGCCCAGTGGATCGCTCCCACACACGCATCGTTTCCCAGACCCCCGGCCTCTGTCGAAGTTGCTGTCCTGACTGGATCCGGCCCGGAAGAATTTTTCACTCAGCTTCAGGCCTATCAAACCTTGGCGGCACGGGTGGACGCCCTGTGGGAGGCCTTGAACGGAGCCCGGAGGATGAATCCATGAGAGCCGGCGGGGATTCCACAAAAAATCCGTGCCAGAACTGCGAGGTCGATCCGGCAACGGAACTCCTCAGGCGCGGTTTTCTCGACACGCGCAGCCAGCAGCTGGAGGGGGTGAAATCCCTTGGCATCGTGCTGCGGATGGCAGAGGCCGCCACCCGGGTCACTTCCCAGGAAGAAATCTGCGAAGAAATCGTCAACATCTTCATGGAGGAGACCGATTTCGAAAACGCCTCGCTGTTGGTCTACGACCGGGAGCAAGACTGCTTGAAGCTCCAGGCGGCCCGGGGCTTTCTGGACGCCTTGAATGGCAAGGACGGACAGCCCTACAACCAGCGTCTCGAATTTCGCCGCGGAAAGTCTCTGGCATGGCAGGCGTTTGAGGCCCATGCCCCGATTTTTGTCGAAAATGCCGGGGAGACCCCTCTGCCTTTCAAAGAAGGCGCCGTCATTCACCCGGGCTGCCTGGTGTGCCTTCCCCTCATGGGAAGGGGTGTGCTGAACATCAGTGCATCCAAACCCAGACAACTGGTGGCGCGGCAAAAAAGGGATCTGGTAATATTGTCAAACGTGGCAGGACATCTTCTGCAATCAACGGAATTGCGGGTGAAACTCCACGCGAGCCACCAGCACCTCCACCAGCTCGTCGAGGCCAAGACCACCGAGATCCACCGGGTGAACCAGGAATTGAGGGCATCCATGAGGTTTCTGGAATCCGTGATCCAGAATGCCCCGCAGGGGATATGCCTGCTCGACCCAAACGGGGACGTCCGATCGGTGAATCCGGGTTTTCTCGCCATAATGGGATGCACTCCCGACTACATCGTAGGTCAGAGCCCGTCCCGCCTCTTCCAGGACAAAAGTGATCACGTGAAGCTGCAGGCAGCCAGCGCCAGGAAGGGCCTGGCCCAGATGTCCGATGTGGCCCTGCTCCGCCCGGACGGTTCCGTCCTTCCGGCGGATATATTCATCCACCGTCTCACAGATGTCAGAGACAAGACCCAGGGAGGAATGTTGGTCCTGCATGATCTCTCCCGCCAAAAGGTCATGGCGGAAAGATTGCTGCACACTGAAAAACTCAGGGCGCTTGGTTCCATGGCTGGCGGAATCGCCCATGACTTCAACAACCTGCTCACCACCATCCTGGGGAACGTGGAGCTGCTTTCAAAAACCGTCAAGGACGACGGATGTCTTCGCCGATTGAAAAATATCGAGATAGCGGTTCATGACGGGGCGTACACCGTCCGCCGGCTGCAGACGTTCACCGGCCTGGGACATCAGCAAAGATCCGGAGCCGAGGTGGCGCACGTCCAGTCTGTCGTCCGCGATTCCATAGAACTGACCAGACCCAGATGGAAGGACGATTGTCAGAAACACGGCGTGACGATCACGGTACACTGCGATCTGAAGGAGACGGAACCTGTGGCCATCCACCCTGCCGAACTCAGGGAGGTCCTCACCAATCTGATCTTCAACGCAGTGGATGCCATGCCTGAAGGCGGCACCCTGAATATCCGATCGCGTCAACTCGGCTCTGTTAACCTCATCGAGATCGAGGATACAGGGGAAGGGATGGCGGAGGAGACAAGAAAGCGCATCTTCGATCCCTTTTTCACCACGAAGGGGGTGGGAAATTCCGGACTGGGCCTGAGCGTGTCGTACGGCCTGATCACGAGGATGGGTGGGAGCTTCCACGTGAAGAGCAAAGAGGGCAAGGGCAGCACCTTCACCCTTTCGCTGCCGGTGGCGGGTGGGGACCGCAGAGAGGCAGAGCCCGGCCTTGAGAGACCGGATCTGGACTCACTGCGGATTCTCGTGGTGGACGATGAGGATCAGATCGTCGATCTGCTGACCACCATGCTCACAAGCGCCGGTCATGCGGTCACGGGTTCGACCGACGGCATGCGGGCCCTTTCCATCCTGAAAGAACACACCTTCGATCTTGTCCTCACCGATCTGGGCATGCCCGGGGTGAGCGGCTGGGACATCGCCTCGGCTGCAAAGCAACGCAGTCCTGCCATGCGCGTGGTCCTGCTGACAGGCTGGGGGGCGGAATACGAGCGGGAAAATCTTCGGGATGTCGGTGTGGATGCTGTACTCTGCAAACCATTCAGGTTCGAGGAACTCATGGGAGTCATCTCCGGCCTGCTGACGCCGGATGCGTGACACGGCGGGAGGAGAGCAAGGACGGCGGCAGATCAGACTGGAGGCCGGGTTTTCGTCCTGGCTCCGCCTGAGGGTGCCCTTTGGCAGGGGGAATCTGTCCCCTTCTATCCCCGTCCCCCGTTGAGATTCACCCAGACGTGGCGGAGATAGCGCCGCAGATCTTTCACGTCCTCCGGCGTGAGGCCACGGGTCGCCCGCTCTCCGACTTCTGTCCCCACCTTGTCCACGAGCCCGCGTAACTGCTTCCCCTTGGGGAGCAGATGAATGTGATAAGCGCGTCTGTCCCCGGGATCCCGTCGGCGTTCGATGATCCCCGATGCCTCCATCCGGTCGAGTGTCCGCACCAGAGTAGGGCTTTCGATGTGAAGCCTGTTCGCCAACTCCGTCTGTGTCAGCCCTTCCTCTTCGAAGAGCTTCGAGAGCACACAGAATTGCGCGCTTGTCAGTCTGTGATCCGCCAACTTCTCGTCCAACGCCTTCTGGAAGACCCTCACCATCCTGTTGGCGATGAACCCCAAACAGTCCTCAATACGATACGGTTCAGTTGTCAATTTTTTCCTTCCAACCCCTTAATAAAAGAATAGTCAGATACCTCCGGCAAAGCCCGGTACATTCCAAGAGAATTTCTGATCACCTGAAGGTGGTCCAGCTTTCACCAGACAGTTTCATAGGCTTTGGTTTTCGTTCATCGGGGCCTCTCTATTCGTGACTCTGACCGGTTCACGTTCAGGACGCTTCTTAAGCTCTACCGAAACTGTTAAACTCTCGGAATCCCCAGGCAGAGTCGGGGGTCACCCGAAGGACGTCAAAAAATCCCCTAATTTTCCTGCAAGAGGTCCCAGGCCTCCTCCCCATGCCCATTCCCCTCTTCCTGTTCGCCGATGATCGGCAGAGATTGATAGCGTGCAAGTAATTGTCGCTCAATTCTCATATATCAATAAGTTGCTTCACTAAGTATCCTTGCAAGAATTTCCTTGATCGTCAACCCTGTCGAATCGATGATTATCGAATCCGGGGCTGGCTTCAGGGGCGAGAGTGCCCGGTTCACGTCGGCCTTGTCCCGTGTCCTGATCTGATCGAGCACTTCGTGGAAGTCAGCATCCTGCCCCCTGTCCGCGAGTTGTCTCATGCGCCGTCTCGCCCTTTCCTCCTCGGTGGCGGTGAGGTAAATCTTGCATCTTGCGTCGGGGAACACCACCGTTCCCATATCCCTGCCTTCCGCAACCATCCTTCCCTTTACCCCCATTGCCCGCTGCAGGCGGGTCAGGTAAAGCCGGACAACGGGTATCCGCGACACCTCCGAGGAGAGGGCATCCATTTCCGGCGTTCTCAAGAGGCCTGAGACATCATCTCCATCTAGAAAGACCTCTTCACCGGCGAGGCCGAGATTCAGCCTGTCGCACAGACGGGCCAGAGCCGTCTCGTCATCCACGGCAATATTCCGCCTCTTCGCCGCCAGGGCCACCGCCCGGTACATGGCGCCAGTATCGAGATACGTGTATCCCAGCTGACGGGCCAACTCCCGGCTCACCGTACTTTTCCCGGCCCCGGCGGGGCCGTCTATAGTGATCATGTTCATTTCGTTTCGCCCCGGCGGCCCTAGATTTTCCGGCAAGAAGGCCCGGCCGGCGGCACGTGTTCTGCCGTCAGCCGAAACGTCCGGTGATGTAGTCTTCGGTCTCGCGCTTGGAAGGTTTGGTAAAGATGCGCGCCGTCCTGCCAAATTCCACGCAACGGCCGAGATAGAAAAAAGCGGTGAAATCGGACACCCTGGCGGCCTGCTGCATGTTGTGCGTCACGATCACTATGGTGAACCGCTCCTTCAGCCGGTCCATGAGTTCCTCGATCTTGTATGTAGCCATGGGATCCAGCGCCGAACAAGGCTCGTCCATAAGAATGACTTCCGGTTCCACAGCGATAGCTCTGGCTATGCAGAGCCGCTGCTGCTGCCCGCCGGAGAGCTGGGTCCCGAGGGCCTGAAGGTGATCCTGCACCTCGTCCCACAAGGCCGCGTCGCGGAGTGCCTGTTCAACACGGTCACGGAGTTCCGCTCTCGGAAGCTTCCCCTTGAGCCGGATTCCATAGGCCACGTTGTCGAAAATTGTCATGGGAAACGGGGTCGGTTTCTGGAAGACCATGCCGATCCTAGTGCGCAGGTCGATCAGATCCACGTCATCGGACAACACGTTCTTGCCGTCGAAGAGGATCTCGCCCTCGGCCCTGTGATCCGGGTACAGGGAATACATGCGATTGTACGCCCGTATGTGTGTGGATTTCCCGCAGCCGGAAGGACCGATGAAGGCGGTGACGCGCTGTTCCGCGATCTCTAGATTGTTTTCGAACAGGGCCTGGGTCTTCCCGTAGTAGAAATTGAGATTCCGGACCCGGATCTTCACCGGAGTCTCCGGCGGCAAAGGCATGTGTACTCCCTCCCTATTTCCCTATGCGGTGAATCAGGACCCTCGCAGTGATGTTCATGGCCAGCACTGCAAATGTGATGATAAGGGACGCGCCCCAGGCCTTGACCTGCCAGTCCGCATACGGGGACATGGCATAATTGAACACGGTCACGGTCAGGTTTGCCATGGGGTCCATGATGCCGCTCGGCCAGTAAGGGCTGTTGAGCGAGGTGAACAGGAGCGGAGCGGTTTCTCCGGATACTCGGGCCACGGCCAGCATGATCCCGGTCATCATTCCCCCCCGGGCCCTACGATATACTATCTGCCATACCATGTGCCAATAAGGCGCTCCAAGGGCGAGCCCGGCCTCCCGCATCGCATGCGGCACCAGGCGCAGCATCTCCTCGGTAGTCCTTGTGACTACAGGCAACATGATGATGCTGAGCGCGACGCCTCCGGCGAAGCCGGAAAAGCCGCCCATGCGTACGACCAGCACAGCGTAGACGAACACGCCGATCACGATGGAAGGGGCGCTCACGAAGATGTTGGCCAAAAAACGTATTATTTCGGCTAGTTGACCCCGACCAAACTCGGCAAGGTAAGTCCCGGCCAGGATTCCGAGGGGAACACCCAGGCCTGTGGCCAGCAGGGTGATGACCAGGGTCCCGACAAGGGCGTTGGCCAGGCCTCCTCCCACCTCTCCGGGCGGAACCGGGAGCCTGGTGAAGAAATCCCAGTTGATGGCGGCAATGCCATTGAGGCAGACCTCTACGAGGATCCATACCAGAAAAACCAGCCCCACCAAGGCCGAAACAGAGGAAACCAGCAGGGCGGCCACATTCACGATCCTCCTCTGGACCGAAGACTTCGTGGTCATCATCCCCTCCCCTTCGGCGCCGAAGAGTGCAGCCACCATTCAGCAAGACCGAGCACGATGAAGGTGATCAGGAACAGGACGAGACCCAATTCCACCAGGGCCGAGAGGTAAAGCGGGTCCGATGCCTCGGTGAATTCATTGGCAAGGGTCGAGGCGATGGTATTTGCAGGCAGAAAGAGCGACCAGGACAGTTCATGGGCATTGCCAATCACAAACGTCACCGCCATCGTCTCGCCCAGGGCCCGCCCAAGCCCCAGAAAGAGCCCTCCGGCCACGCCTCTCCTCCCATATGGGAGCACCACCTGACTCACGACCTCCCAGGTGGTGGCGCCGAGTCCGTACGCCGACTCCTTGAGGACCCGCGGCGTCATGAGGAACACGTCCCGGATGACCGAAGACATAAAGGGGAGGATCATGATGGCCAGGACTATGCCTGCGGTGAACATCCCGACCCCCATGGGCGGTCCTTGGAAAAACGGAAGAAATCCAAGATGGTCACCGAGCCAGGGCTGGACGTGATCAGCGAGCAGGGGGGCGAGGGTGAAGAGCCCCCACATCCCGTAAATGATGGACGGGATGGCTGCCAGGAGCTCGATGGCTGTTCCGAATATGGGACGGAGCACCATGGGGGACAGCTCGGTGAGGAAGACCGCCACCCCAACGGCTACGGGGACTGCGAGCATCATGGCCAGAACCGTCGACAGCAGGGTCCCCACAATGGTGGTGAGGGCTCCGAATTCCCCGCTAACCGGATTCCATTCGACCGATATGAGGAAGGCCGGCCCGAATCGCTTCAGGGAGGGCCATGCCTGGTCTAGAAGGACCAGAAGCATGGCAAGGAGCAAGATCAGTATGAACCCGGCGGCACTCAGGGTAAGAATCCGAAAAAAGAGATCCGCAAGGGCGGTCTGTTTTCGGGATCCGTCTGGCTGGGCCATGGAGAGGGATCGTCCTCCTTACGGTTCGCTGAGCCCGTGCGTTTTACCACGTGTCCCCCTCAATCGCACCCACTTTGAAGGAGGTCCGTGCTCAGGGCTCAAGAGGCCGGAGGCCAGACGGGCTTGCCCTCCGACTCGAACTCCTTCGACCAGAGCTCACGGACAAATTCGGCAACACTGTCCGGAAGAGGTATATAATCCAGATTCAAGGCCATCTGTCTGCCGCTCTCGATGCACCAGTCGAAAAATTTGAGGACAGCCCAGGCGGCGGTCCCGTCCTTCTGATGCCTGTTCATGAGGATAAAGGATGCGCCGGTTATAGGCCATGAGGCGGCGCCGGGCTGGTGGGTGAGCACCACGGCCAGGCCGGGCGTTCCCCGCCAGTCGGCGTTGGCTGCCGCGGCCTCGAAGGATTCGGCCGCAGGAGCGACAAACTCACCGTCGCGGTTTTTCAGATGGACGGCGGCCAGGCTGTTCTGTTTCGCATAGGCATATTCCACGTAGCCGATGGAGCCGTTGATCCTGTCCACATAGGCCGCCACCCCCTCGTTCCCTTTGCCCCCCACGCCCACAGGCCATTTGATAGCCTTCCCGGCTCCCACCTTTTCGTGCCAATCAAGACTCACCTGACTCAGGTAGGTGGTGAAAATCCAGGTGGTACCGGAACCGTCCGATCTGTGGACGACCGTAATGTTCCTGGCGGGAAGTCGCAGTCCCGGATTCAACTCCTGGATCCGTGGATCATTCCATTTCTTGATCTCGCCGAGGAATATCGCACCGAGGACATCCCCGTCGAGGTGGAGCACGCTTCCGGAGATTTCCTTCAATGTATACACGGGTACTACTCCGCCGACGATCATGGGAAACTGCACGAGGCCGCTCTCTTCAAGCTCCGCCACAGTCAGGGGGGCATCGGAGGCGCCGAAATCCACTGTCTTGGCCTTGATCTGCTGAATCCCCCCACCGGAACCGATCGACTGATAGTTCAGCCGCACCCCTGTTTCCTTTGCGTACTCGTAGGCCCATTTTGCATAAATTGGATACGGGAATGTGGCGCCGGCTCCAACGATCGTCTGATCGGCCAGGCCGCCTCGGACCCAGAAGACCAGCGAAAGGAATGCAACTATCCACGATATCCACCCAAAACAGCCCCTTTTCGACATAGCGCCCCCTTTTCACCATCGAATGCGTGGGTTGACGGAGACCATGGCTCCGCACACCGACTCACGGAACTCCCATGCAGACCTCCCGTCTCATACATACCTATTCCTGCAGGGCGTATCAACTCCCAGGCCCCCGTTCCGAACCTCAACGTCCTTCCTGCGGGTCTTCGGGTGACAGTCTCACTACAATGGTGTAAGTTCAGCGCCCACTGTGTTTGCTTTCCCCTCAGGTGAACTCCATAGACTGCAAGGGCTCCGTCCGCCGACAGGAACCGCGTATCGATGGACCAACCCCCCATAGACAAACCTCATGGTTCCACGGTGTCTCCTCTTTGGAGGCGGATCCGGACCCTTGTCCGGCCATACACCCCTCGGGTGCTGGCCGCCGTGGTGTTCAGTCTCGTGGTCTCCGGGCTCGACGGCGCCATCGCATGGCTGGTGAAGCCGGCCATGGACCAAATCTTTGTGGAACAGCGCTACGAATTCATCATGTACCTGCCCATAGGCGTCATGGCGCTCTATATCCTGAGGGGAGGAGCGGATTTTCTCCAAGCATATTACATGCGAACCGCCGGATACCGTCTCGTCCGGGATCTTCGAAACCAGTTCTTCGAAAGCCTCGCGCACCTGCCAATATCCGTAGCGGCGAAATCGACATCAGGCGAGATGGTCTCCCGGGTCATGAACGACATCGGGCTTCTCAGCAATATACTCTCCGAAAGTTTTCGCACCTTCTTGGTACAGATTCCATCCCTTTTCGTACTCACCGGAGTGGCGCTGTATCGCCGGTGGGATCTCGCCCTCCTGAGCTTTCTCCTGCTGCCCTTCATCGCTTACGGCACGAGGACCCTGAGTGTTTTTGTCAGGCGGCGGCGGAAAAGGGTGCAGCACTTCATGGCCCTGCTGACCCACCGCATGCACGAGATGTTCACAGGCCTAAGGGTCGTCAAGATTTTCGGCATGGAAGGAGCAAAGATCGCCCAGTTCCGTAGGGAAAACCAGACCTCGTACCGCCAAACGGCCAAGGTCATCCTGCTCAGAGAAGGGGCCAACTATCTCACCGATATACTCTCCGGTCTTTCCATCGCCATCATCCTCGGATACGGAGGCCATCTGGTGGCAAAGGGCGATATGACCTCCGGAGACTTTTTCTCGGTCCTGGCGGCTATCGTCATGGCCTTCAACCCCCTGAAAAAGCTGGGCGGCGCCTACACCTCTTTCCAGGAGTCCCTCGGTGTGCTCGAACGGGTCGACGATGTTCTCACCACGGTGCCGGAGACCTCTGAGGGCACGCCGGTCCAGGGCCTCAGAAAGGGAATCCGCTTTATGTCGGTGGCCTTCGCCTACCCGGGATCCGAACAACCCGTCCTTAAGGATATCAACCTCTTCGTCCCGAGCGGAAAGGTGGTGGCCATTGTTGGACCGAGCGGAGCCGGCAAGAGTACGCTCGTGGACCTCGTTCCCCGCTTTCTCACCCCGACCGCGGGCCGCATCCTCTGGGACGATCAGGATCTCGCCGTTCTGCAGCTCAAGAGCCTGCGGGCCAACATCGGCATGGTGAATCAGGACGTCATCCTCTTCAGCGACACGGTAAGAGAGAACATCGCCTCCGGGAGGCCGGAGGTCCCCATTGAGGACATCGTCGCCGCCGCCCAGGTGGCTCAGGCCCACGAGTTCATCATGGCACTCCCGCAGGGCTATGACACCATACTCGACGAACGGGGCCTCAACCTCTCGGGGGGACAGCGGCAGCGCATCGCCTTGGCCCGGGCGGTTCTGAAAAATCCACCCCTGCTCATTCTCGACGAAGCGACCAGCGCCTTGGACACCGTATCCGAACAGGCGGTTCAGGAGGCCCTCGCCTCCATGATGCTGGACCGCACGACCATCGTCATCGCCCATCGCCTCAGCACAATCCACAATGCGGATCAGCTGGTGGTGCTGGACCAGGGGCGGATCATCGCCACAGGGAGCCACGCAGAACTCCTCGACAGCGTGTCCCTCTACCGGGAACTTTATCATTCCTGGAATTCACAAGAGATATGATACTCCCCCACTGCTGTCCAAAACAATGCAAAAGCGATCCATCGGACTCAGTAATGGAGAGGGTTTGGAATGAATGGGTGATACTAATTTTCCAAGATCATGCCATATCATGCCCTCCAAGTCAGGGCAAGGCCGAGATGCCATCCCACGGCAATTGCGATGAGTCCGGTGGCACGGCAAAGCGCTCATTGCGCCGGGCGTAAAGACGCGATTGAGGGCGATTGTGCGGCTGCAGAGGAGTTCGAGCAGGGCGGACGAGAGTCGAGGCGGGCATACCTGCTAAAGCCACGGAATCTCCCCGGGAAGTTACGCAATGAACTGAAATGTAATACTTTCAGCGAGCCTCCCAGAAAATTTTTCTTTCTGAAAAAGCCGTCAAAGGCGGCTGCAAAAATGTCCGGCAGAGCCAAGTATTTTTTTCTGAGTCATGTGCGTTTTTCCCCGTGGTCGCACGAGGCGAACTCTAAACTCTGGTTCTTGAAACGAAAACAGTTTCAGATATAATTGGCCAATAAAAATTCATGATCGTGACCTTATAATGGTTGATAAACATTTTCCCTGCCATCCTTTTTTTTAGGGGCGAGACGCGGCCGCAAACCCGAATACGATTTGAGCGTCGAGGCCTGTCCCAACGAAAGATGCGCGTTGTTCGGCAAGAGCGGTGCTGGCAACATTGTTTCCAATGGGACCCACACCGCCAAAGACGGGCGGCGTTTGCGAAAATTTCTCTACCGTTCCTGCGGTGGCTCATTTTGCGAACGGACAGGTTCCATCTTCTACGATCTCCGGTCTCCAGAAAATCAGGTCATGCTGGCGCTCAAGCTGCTGGTCAAGTGGTTGCCCTTGCTCGGCGTGGCTGAGATGCTGGAGGTCAAGCTGGATACGGTGCGCCACTGGCTGGCGGTCGCCGCCGAGCGGAGCGAGTAGCTCAATGAGCGGTTGTTACGGGAATTGGAGGTTTTGCAAGTGGAGTTCGATGCCTTGTGGAGCTTTGTTAAAAAAAGGAGTTGCGCCGGCGGGCGAACCTTTGGAAGGAGAAGTCTGGATCGGCCTCGCCTTGGCGGCGGAGTCTCGGCTGATGATCTCGTGCGAGATCGCCGCTTCCGAGTCGGCCTAGGCCGACCCCTTGATCCCCGAGACCGAGGCGCGTCTGGCGCCGGGTCAATCGCCGTTGTGGGTCAGCGACGGTCTGGAGGCCTATGGCGCGGCGCTGTTCAAACGGCGTCACCGGGTGGAGACTTTTCCGCGCATCGGCAAGCGGGGACGCCCCCGCCGCCCGAAGTTGGTGGCTTGCCCGGAGTTGCGCTATGGGCAGTTTGTCAAGCTGCGGGACGAAAAATGCGGCTTTCACGGGAATATATTGTAACGCCCGAGATATCAAAAATATAACTGGGCGTGATCGTGAGGGGTGAAATTGAAGATCTTAATTACGGGCGGAGCAGGTTTTATCGGTAGTCATCTTGCAGAAAGACTGCTGCAGAATAAACACAGTGTTATTATTTTAGACAATTTTCACACCGGCTCCAAAAGCAACATCGGACACCTGATGGACTATAGGGAATTTGAAATCTACCGCCACGATGTGACTGATCCTTTTCGGCTGGAAGTCGAGCAGATCTATAATCTCGCCTGCCCAGCCTCTCCGATTCATTACCAGCGCAGTCCCGTCAAGACCGCCTTGACCTGCATGATGGGCATTATTAACTGTCTCAACCTGGCCAAAGAAGTCAAGGCCCGTGTCCTTCAGGCCTCAACCTCCGAGGTCTACGGTGATCCCTCCGAACACCCCCAGAAAGAAACCTACTGGGGGAATGTGAATCCCATCGGCCTGCGAAGCTGCTATGACGAGGGCAAACGCGTTGCTGAAACCGTCATGTTCGATTATCACCGCGAGAATCAGGTCCAGATCCGTATCGCGCGCATCTTCAATACGTACGGCCCCCGCATGTGCCGCAATGACGGACGAGTGATCAGTAATTTCATCGTTCAGGCCCTGAACGACGAACCGATCACCATTTACGGCGATGGATCTCAGACCCGCTCCTTCTGTTTTGTCGACGACCTCGTCGAAGGCCTCATCCGGCTGATGGAACACCCTGAAATGACCGGCCCGATCAACCTCGGCAACCCCGACGAACGCTCTATCCTACAGATCGCCGAACTGATTGTAAAAATGACGGGCTCAAAATCACAAATCGTCTACCACCCTCTGCCGCAGGACGATCCCGTTCGCCGGCAACCCGATATCAGCCAGGCCCGCTTTCAGTTAAAATGGAACCCCACGATCCCGCTGGAGGAAGGGTTAGGCCATACCATCGAATACTTCCGCTCGCTGCTGACCCCTGCCGCGACGGGCAAACGCTGCGTCGTCGAGTGCCCCTCCGTCGATACCCTTCAGGGAAAAAGAATCACGGTGTAACAGATCAAGGAGAATCCTTTCGTGCATACGGGAAAACCCCTCGTGACCATCTGCATTCCCCACTGGGAGGTGCGGGATCTGGTTACCATCTGCCTGCGAGCCCTCAGGCGATTCACGCCGAACATCCCTATCCGGGTCATCGTTGTCGACAACGGATCGCAAGATGATTCACTCGATTACCTGCGCAGCCTCAAGTGGATCGAACTGATCGAGCGGGGAAAGCTGACGCCCGAATTCTGGGTCAAAGCCTTCACCACGGCCCTCGATATCGGCATGGAACAGTGCCGCTCAGACTATTTCATTATCATGCACACGGACACCATCGTGACCCGTCCCGATTGGCTAGAAACCATGCTGGCGCCCGTGCTTGCGGATCCGAAGTGCGCTGCCTCAGGGGCCTGGAAGCTGGAAGCCAATCACCCGCTCTACGATCTCATGAAAAAGGTAACCGATACCAAAAAGGCCCGCCTTTGGATGCGAAGGACCTTCCTGGGTGACGCGAGTGCCCTCCAGCTCAAACGTGAACTGTGCCCCCGTGATTACTGCACCCTCTACCGCGCCCAGCCCATCCGCGAGTACGGCCTCAAATTTGGAGAGGAGCGGTTTAAGGGCTACACCGCTGGCGAGCAGATGTATTATCAGCTCAAGGAACACGGCTATCATGCCCACGTTTTTCCGACTCGGCAGATGATGGAGTACGTGATCCATATCGCCCATGCCACAGCGGGTCTCCGCCCGGATCAGCGGCACTTGAATCATTCCCGCGCCCAGCGAAAGGTCGAACGCAAACTCCGCAAACTGTTTCGCTCCGACCTCTTTATCGAACTGGCCAATAACAGCAGCCTCGACCAATAAGAGTGACTAATAGACGTTCCTGCTATTGAATACAGCTTTGCTATAGCCTACAAAACTCAGTAGTGACGTGGATTGTGGATTGATAATAACGATCTTTTCAAGATCATGCCCGCGCTGCTTTCCAAATGAGGAGAAGCCTGTTCAAAATGAAAAAAGATCTTCTATATCATCGAAAAATATCGATAGAGCAAAATCACCCTGGAAACTCTCATCTAATCTCTTGACAGCCCTATCCTTATCGTGATATAGATTTCCCGTGTTAGAGAAATTCAAAGAGACGGGGTTTGAGGAGATTCTGGGGACACAATTCGCCTCTTCTTGATTAACCTGCTCCTCAATACGTGGAAATCGATTTTCCATCACTCTGTCACCCAATACCTGGCAATCGATTTTTTATCGCCGATCCTCCAAGAGGTGGTGCGCGCCCACCCAAAGCAATGCTGCTGGGGAAACAAGCGCTGGAAGCATTCCTTCCCGGATCTGTACCCGAAACATCAGGCCGGGCGGTGCCGACAGCACCAACGCAAGCTCAAGTGCTGGGCGGCCTCCGCCAAAATAGACGGGCAAGCGCGACCCAAGGCGTCAATATGCTGTCGGCGCCTTTTCTCCCGGCATCCCGCAAGGCAGGGCACCCGCGCGGATCGATAAATGTTTATTCGTGAGATCATCCGTGCCCAGGAGACCCGCGCCGGCCTGGGGCTGGCCCTTGGGCTGAGCCTCGTCATTAAGAGCGTCCTGCTTGTCGCGCTGGCCGAAGAGCCCATCAACCGGGACGGATTTCTCTACATCGCCGCGGCCCAAAAATTCGCTCAAGCCCAAGCCGCCGAGGCCCTGGAGCTTTTTCCCCTCCCGCTTTTTCCCATTTTCATCGCAGGGGTTCACACGGTCGTCCCCGACTGGCTCCTGGCGGCCCGCCTGGTTTCCTTTTTTGCACTGCTCACGTCATTGGTCCCTCTGTACCTCATCACTCGAGACATCCTCGGTCCGCGGGCGGCGTTTTTTGCCACTCTTGCGGCGGCGCTGGCCCCTTATCCGAACGAATTCGTGATTGCCGCCAACAGAGGGGCACTTTACTTCTCCCTGCTCGCGTGGGCGGTCTATTTCGCCCAGCGTGCGGTCGCCGCCCCACGCCCGGCTTTGTTCTTTTGGGCCGCCCTGTTTTCAGTCCTTGCCGGGCTGTGTAGAAAAGAGGGAGGCGTTTTTGCAGCGATGTGCAGCCTCTTTTTTTTCTTCTGTCTCCTGCGCTCCGAGGGTCCGGAGCGTTGGGCCATTCTCAAGGGACTTGCCGCCTGGACCGCAGTTTTTGTATTCCCAACGGCAGCTATCGCGGTCGTCCTCGGATTACAAAGCTCTCTCCTCGAATACGTTCACCTTTTTAGGGCCGAATTTGACACCATCGTTGAGTTGAGATTTCTGGATAATTACCAACAATTGTATGCCCAATTGAAAATGTGGGGTGATAATTCCCTCTATCCGACGTGGGGGCAAGATTTTGCCGAAATTGCCCGTCACTACATCCCGGTCATCTACCTCATAGGGATGATAGAGGAATTGGTGATCGTCATGTTCCCTCCCTTTCTGATTGCGCTCCTTGTAGGTATACGACACCCGCAGACCCGTTCAAGCGCCCTGATATTGTGGATCGTGGGCTGTTATCTCGTGTTGGTCTATTACAATCATATCAGCCGAAATTTCATCCAATCGCGGTTTCTTTTCGCACCCGCACTCCTGCTCTACCCGTGGATCGGCCTGGGACTGGACAAGCTCTGGACCCGATTGCGGCATCAGGGGGGGGTGGGATGGCTGAGTGTGCTGTTCGCCGGCTTTTTTTTCATCTCGGCTCTTGTCGACACCGGGGGATTGATCGCCCGCCGGGATCCAAGCCTGGCCACCGCCGGCCGCTGGGTAAAAGAACAACGGGAATTTCAGGCTGCGCGAACATTTTTCAATGATGGCCGGGTGGCTTTTCACGCCGGCCGATCGTGGCAGGAATTTGAGTTTAACCGGAGACTTTGGCAAGAAGAAGGCACGCCCATAGATAAATTCGCACGCGAGCACGGTTTCGATGTGGTGGTCCTGCTCTTGAGGCCGGGCGGAGAGAGACACGCCCTTGGCGAGTTCAATTCTTTTGTGAGGCAGAAGGCGTTCGAAGGCAGGAGATACTGCGTGGAGGTATATTCTACACCCGGGTTCGGCGCCCCGCATGAGGCCGCCGAGGCCGATGGGCGGCCAGTATTCCCATGAACACGCCGCTGAAGGACAGCAGCGATCTCAGACACACGCCCAGGAATGTGCAAACGCCATTTCGGCTGATGATCAGTACCGGGAAGATATCCAGCGAATTCACCTGCACCCGGGCCGTGCGCCTTGTGCCGGGCCGCCGTCTGGTGTGTTTCGGAGACTGGCAGGGCCAAAAGGTCGTCGCCAAATTTTTCCTGGATCAGCGACGCGGGAAGCATCATATGGCAAAAGAGTCTGCTGGGCTGGCCGCGCTGGCGTCGGCCCGCATTCCGGTGCCGGAGATTCTTTTTCGTGGGGTGGTGCCGCCGGAGGGCCTTCCGGTTTTGGGCCTGCGCCGCATCTCTCCGGCACTGTCCTTTGCCGATGAATGGCGGCGCTCCGCGGGTGAACTCCACCGCCGGGAGATACTGCGACGGGTTGCAGTACTTGTGGCGGATCAGCATAAGGCCGGGATCAAGCAGGATGACCTTCACGGCGGCAACTTTATCGTCTGCGGATCGCAGGTGTTCGTCGTCGACGGTGCCTCCGTGAATGTCCGCAGGCAGGGAACCCCCCTGCCCGAAAAAATCAGCCTGCGGAACTTGGCCCTGCTTTTCGCTTTCCTTCCGCCTGAAAGCGACAGCTTGATCGAGGACGCTTTTGAAGTATACGCCGAGCGGCGCTCTTGGCCCGGGGACACCCAGCTTTTTTCCCGCCTGCGGCACGACATCCTGAAAGAGGCGCAACGCCAAAGGCGGACGTGGCTTGAAAAGATCCACCGAGAGTCGACCGCCTTTGTCTGCCGCAGATCCTGGCGCCGGACGGTGGTGTGCTCCCGCAGGGATTACAGCCCTGCCATGGCTGGCTTTTTAGCCGATCCTGATCCGGCCATCGAGAAGGGGCTGAGGCTTAAGGACGGCCACAGCGCAACGGTTGCTCTGGTGACTGTGGACGGCAGGCAACTTCTCGTCAAGCGTTACAATCTCAAAAGCACATTGCATTGGCTCAAGAGCTGCATGAGGTCCAGCCGGGCGGAAATTTCATGGGAAAATTCGCATATACTAAGACTCATCCGTGTTGCCACCCCCAGGCCGGTGGGAGTCGTGGTGCGGCGCTGGGGCCCGTTTCGCTCGACCGCCTATTTTATCTGTGAATACGTGGAGGGTCCCGATGCCCATACCCTACTGCATGCCCCTGATGCAGACCCGCGAGAGGCCGTCAAGTTGGCGGCGCGGTTCGGCGATATCCTCCAGCGTTTTGCCGATCACCGCATCAGCCACGGGGATTTGAAGGCGACCAATTTTATTGTCGCAAATGATCAACTTTGGGTGATCGACTTGGACGCCATGCGGCGCTTTCGTTCCGCATGGCGATTCCGCCGGGCCTTTGCGGGGGATCTGCAGAGGCTGATGCGCAACTGGAGCGATCTGCCGGACGCAGAGGAGGCGTTTCGCCGCTGCATACGCACACTCCGCTTGCGGTGACTTGCGAATTTACATTGGTATGCACCTCGCTTTATGCCTGTTAAATTATTCTCCCGCTGGAGGACGCGAGCGCAATTTCCTCGGCGTCGCCAGGGCATGCCGTGACCGCGGTCACACGGTGGAGGTGCTGACATCACGCTGGGAAGGCGAGCGGCCCGACGGCATCGCTGTCCGCGAGATTGCCTGCCGCGGTTTCAGTAACCATGCTCGGGCTGCCCGCTTTGCGGCGCAGTCCCTGGCACTCCTCCAGCGGGAGCGCGTCGACCTGGTTGTCGGCTTTGAACGCATGCCCGGACTTGACCTGTATTACGCCGCAGATGTCTGCTATGTCGCCAGGATCAGGCGGCATCGCCCGTTTTGGGCGAGATTGACCCAGCGCTACCGCACCTACGCCGACTTGGAGCGGGCAGTGTTCGCACCGGAATCGACTACAGAGATCCTGATTCTGTCAGAAAAGGAGAAGCACATTTACCAGTCGATCTACCACACACCGGAACCGCGATTTCACCTCGTGCCCGCCGGCGTCGACAAAAAACGGATCCGATCGGCCGTCACCCCCGCCAACCGCACCGGCATCCGCGCCCAACTGGGCTGCGCCGCCCACGACACCTTGCTGCTCATGATCGGCTCCCACTTTTCGACCAAGGGGGTGGACCGAGCCATCCGCGCTGTGGCCGCGCTGCCTGGCGGCCTTAGCGCCGCAGCTCATCTCGTGATCATCGGCAGAGGAAACCAGGCGCCGTATCGGCGCCTTGCCCACAAGCTCGGCATCGCCGAGCGCGTGCGTTTCATGGGGGTGCGGGAGGATGTACCTCTTTTTCTTGCTGGCGCGGATCTCCTGCTCCAGCCTTCGCGCACCGAAAACACGGGAAACGCCATCGTGGAGGCCCTAGTGGCAGGGATTCCGGTACTGGCAACCGATATCTGCGGGTATGCAGTTCATGTCGAACGTTCCGGCGCCGGCAAAACCATATCGGGCGACCCCTTCCGCCAAAAGGAGATGAACACCGTCTTGCGGGACATGGTTGCTGTGCCTTGCAGAAACCAGTGGAGACAAAAGGCCCTGGCCTACACGGACGCGGTCGATCTTTATAGCCGCCTGCCGGCCATTGTCGATCTGATTGAGCGGCGCGCCACGGCGCAGAAGGCAAGGATAGCCGGCCCGTGAGCGACTTTTCCCGCTTCGCCCGATCCCTTTCCTTCCGTTCCCACAAAACAGGGCCTGGCGAGACCCTGCTCCTTTGCGACGAGTCTGCGCCGTTGCTCATGCGCAACGGTATGAGCAATTTTGAAGCGATCTGGTCCTTCGCCTGCGGAAAAGTAGTCAAGCGCAAAGGGGAGAGGTCCGTCATGCGGCTGCGGTTGGGCAGCAAAGACGATCCCGTGGCGGTGTGTTATTTGAAGCGGCATCGGCAGCGCCTCACGTTGTGGACAGCGTTCAGAAGCCTCCTGCAGCCAGGAATCTGCCCGGGAGAAGGGGTTAAGGAGTTTGTCTTCTACCGCCGCTTTCGTGAGAGCGGCCTGGCCACCGCAGAGCCCATTGCCGCCGGCAGCAGGAGGAACTCCTTTTTTTGCGTCGATTCCTTTTTGCTGACCCGAGATTACGCGCCGCTGATCTGCCTGGAAGAGGTCCTGCTACAACGGCCGGACAGCCTGCGCGGCTCGGGACGGCAGGCGAAAAGAGAGGCCATTTTGCGGGCTGTCGCCGATTATGCAGCAAGGATGCATGCGAGCGGTTTGAACCATCAGGACTTCAATGCCACTCACATCCTCCTGGATGATCCCAACGCCACCACCCCACGGGTTGCTCTCTTTGATCTGCAGCGGGTCGACGCCAACCGTGCAAACCGACTGCGCTGGCCCATCAAGGCGCTGGCAGAATTGGGATTTACCTTGCCGCCCGACATTTTCAGCGAAAATGACAGGCTGTTTCTTCTGGGCGCTTACAGAGGCAGCCACGCGCTTTCCCTGAGCGGGCAGATCCAATACCGCCTGATCAAGAGAAAAGAGGCAAAAATCGCCGCCCACACCCGGAGAAGGGGCCTGGCACCGAAAATGACCTATGGTAACGGGTAGTTATCAAAAAAACATTCACCTCTGCGCGCAGGAGAATCTTTCTAGCGGTTTTTCCACGATTTGAAGGTACTCGTACCGGCCGGATTTCTCTGTCTCGAACGAACATGGCAGCCTCCGCTCACCCCCTACGATTCTACCGCTCAATTCCCGTATACATCGAGAGAATATTTGCTGCTTATTGGGACTACCTTTTTGGAAATTTCGGGAATGCGCCCCAGCAACCTGGGGGGTTTGCGGCCTATGACCACCCCACAACTGTAAAAGATGAATTTAAGTGATTTGTTTCTTTTTGGGGTGACAAATGACTAATTCTATTCCATGTGCAGGTATTGAATAGACGAGATTTTCTTCATAGTACTCTTGAAATAATTGGCAGGAATTAATTAACTTGCCTATAGCCTTCTTAAAAAAACCGAAAAGAGCAAACTGAGAGCGGAAAATCAACTTTTGTGATTTTATCTCGATTCTAATATCGGAATAAAAGTTTGGAACTTTTCTTTTTAACTGATGTTCATGATCTGCAAAGTAATAAAATGTGTAAAGACCAAACGAGCGAACATGGGTTGGGTCTGAATAAAAGTAAGGGTTTGAAAAGTGCGGCACAAAAATATGTATTGTTCCATCGGATTTTAAAACCCGCATCAATTCTCTGAGGAGAGGTTCGAAGTTGTTAATGTGCTCAAGAACACTCCGGCAATATATCTGGTCAACTGAGCCATCAGGCAAAAATGGCAATCCGGATTCGATATCTGTAACTATGTCAACGCCGGGTAAATCAACTTGATCAATTCCAATCTGTCCTGCCTTTTTCTTTTTTCCACAGCCGATGTTAATAATGACTGGGTTGTATTCTTTTAAGATCTTGTTAATGTCGATTTTAATTAAAGATGTCTTCATCGCTGTCCCCAAAAAAGGCGGTATTCTAAATGAGGGATCCTGTTGGGCGACTGCGATGGGACCTGGGGTATGGCAAAAGGCTCATCGAGCCGGACGCGAAAATCGCGATGGATGAACGGATTCATGCGCAGCGACGCCGCGAGTAGGAGACTTAAGCCGAAGCGGGAGGGCGGCTGCAGAAAACGCAGCTGCAGCTTTGCGATGCGCGCCGTCCATATCTGGGTCTTGACCGCACTGGGCGGAATGTCGGCGAAGGCATTAATATTGAGGTTCCGGTTGAGCGCCTTGAAGACAAATCGGCATGCCAGCGGCCCTTGGAGATGGCGGAGACGGTCGAGTCGCCGAGCTTCATATGGTTGGTTACGAATACCAGTGTCTCGGCTTTGTCCTCTCGCAGCGTTTCGATGCGAGGCCGCAGATGAGAGACGTTTCTTCTGAACGCCTCGACCGGTCAGGCGAAAGGTTCGGTCACACAGGATACCGCATGTCGACAGGAATACAAAAATGTACCCAAAATGGGAATAAAAAGTGTACCACTTGCCAGGGTCTGACATGATAGGCTACCGGATAAACGCGGGAGCGAGCATAATTCCCTTTTGGGCATTTATGGACATTTTTGCATTACAATGTTCAGGGCTCAGCCGTTGTGCCATCGCCAGACGGCTGGGGATTCACCGTGATACCGTCGCCAAGCGCCTGACAGGAGGGAAAACCCCTGGATTACGTAATAAAGAAGCGGAAAATCCCATTCATACCCTCTGTTGCGGTATCATAGACGACCGGCTGCAGGAAAACAATTACCGGGCTACCTGGGCGTTTACGATGATCGAGCAATCGGGGTCTCACGTGAGGCCTCTGTTTGTGGGGTAGGTTGGTTTCGCGACCTTTCCCAATACCGCATGCGGCCGGACACCCCACCGTTGGAACCTGTTTTGGACACGAGTGATGCCAAAAAATAAAATACTCATTTTATCCAATAATCCTGCTCGCGCCAGTTTTCGCCAACGCATAGGTAATTATATATTCATTTTGAAAAATCGGCAAATAGGGGCAGTATTAGAGAAATTGCCAGAGAATATTTTAAAACGGTGGAAATTGTTTATCTCAGCAAAAGACTATGACGCTGTCTTATTGCATAAAAAATGCTTGAATTCTTTTGACAGCCTTATTTTACGCAATTACGCAAAAAAAATCATTTATGATTTTGATGATGCGATAATGTTTAGTCCAAATAAGCCAAATAGTGATCGTACGAGCCATTATAGGCTTTTTAAACGAACTGCGAAGAGAGCAGATTGCATGATAGCTGGCAACCAATACCTTGCCGAGCATGCCCGTAAATTCTGCTCCACCGTTTTCATCTTGCCGACAGGTCTCGATTTATCGCCTTTTGATAATTGCCGCATTCAAAGAAGTGATGATTATATCCGTCTAGTTTGGATCGGCAGCAAGGCTACTTTGAGCTATTTAGCCGAACTCAAAACCATCTTAGACCAAATCGGCAGCCAAAGGCCGAATGTTATTCTGCGGATTATTGCTGATGACTTTTTTGATCTACAGAATATGAAGGTTGAGAAGGTGAAGTGGCAGCTTGAAAACCAAGCCGGAGATTTAACCATTTGTGATATAGGTATTGCTCCTTTACCGGATAACAGATTTACAAGAGGAAAATGTGGATTCAAGATTTTACAGTATTTTGCCGCAGGTTTGCCAGTTCTTGCCTCGCCTGTCGGGATTAATAGTGATTTTATCAATCAAAGCAGCGCGGGTATTCTAGCTAATAATATGCACGATTTTAAGAGTTCCATCTTAAATATGATTGATAATATCGAAATGCGAAAAGAAATGTCACAACAAGGAAGAGCGTTTGTAAAGCAATTTGATGCGCAAATTATAGGCGAAAACTTTTACAATTTGATCAAAAAAGCCATTAGCAACCCCTAATGACACCAAATTTCAATGAGTTATAAAACTCATCTTTTGCAGTTGCGCCTGGTGGCTCAAACAGATCCGCTGAGAAGTGGAGAAGGGATATCCTTGCCCCGGCATTAAAACCTGGATCTCCACCATCTCTACCGGACCAATAGGTGACCCGTGTCAAGGGTCAGCGTTATTGAGCACCCCTTGGGTCACGGTTATTGAGCAGTTTGACCTTTGGTGTGCTCGGTTTGG